>ERZ859776.802-NODE-802-length-13404-cov-1.966065_pt1 | contig 13404 bp, 7 predicted proteins | sample MGYA00509987_ERZ859776 | MGnify/ENA primary metagenome ERZ859776 (study PRJEB30046, sample SAMN00715146) | human gut metagenome | study: EMG produced TPA metagenomics assembly of the A metagenome-wide association study of gut microbiota in type 2... | reverse complement strand
TCTTGCAGCGGCTATGACAGTAGGGGGGGGCCCTGCGGCGTATGCGGCAGACAAATCCCAGATTAAGGATATTCCTGATAACTGGGCAAAGCAGGCAGTTGAAAGTGCAGTTGAAAACGACCTTATGACAGGTTATGAAGGTTATGTAAGACCTGCTGATGACATCACAAGAGCTGAAGTTTCTGTTATTATCAACAAAATTCTTGCCTCAAGCAACAAAGCCGATATTTCATCTTTTTCTGATGTAAATTCATCAGATTGGTTTTATGACGCAATGGCAAAAATCGTTAAAACGGGAATTTTAAGCGGCAGCGGAAATCAGCTTATGCCTAATAAGGAAATTACAAGACAGGAGGCATTCAGCCTTTTGGCAAGAATTTTTGGCATTACAAACGGCGCTGAAAGTGCTCTTGAAGGCTTTGCAGATAAAGACGAGGTTGCTTCATGGGCGAAGGGTGCTCTTGCGGCAATGGTTGAAGCCGGATATGTAAGCGGCAATGACGGAAAGCTTAACCCAAACGATAACATTACTCGTGCGGAATTTGCACAGGTTTTAAGCAATATCGGCTGCAAATATGTTTTTGAAAGCGGCAAGGTAAGCGGAGATTTTGATGGCAACGTATTTATCGGTTCAAATGACGTTACATTAAGCGGAACTGTAAAGGGCAACGTAATTTTAGGCGACGGTGTAGACAAAACCGTTCTTAAAGATGTTAAAGTAACAGGTGATGTAATTTCAAGAGGAAAAGACGTTGAATTTAACAACGCACAGGTAGACGGAAACCTTGTTATAACAGGCAGCGGCGAAATACCTGAAATCAAGACAGACGACAATACAAAACTTGGCGGCGTTAAGGCTGACAAAAACTATTCATCGGAAAAAGAACTTGAAAACGTAAGCGGAAATGGCGAAAATGTTCACGGAAAAACAGAAACACCTGCTGATACAAAGAAAAATACACATGGAAGTCATCATGGCGGCGGAAGCTCATCTTCTACAACAGCCAAAGGAACAGAAATTGATGTTGACGGTGCAAAATACTATTATTCGACAAAAGCGGCAATGACAGTAGGCGGAAAAACGGTTACGGGCGAGCAGATTGGCGACACAGGCGTATATCTTTATACAACAGCAGAAGATAAAGACGTATACGGCGTTGCAAATGTTCCTTATGCAGACTTCTATTATGCAGAGCTTGGCAATGATGTTACAGAATCAAGCGATATTGCAAAAGTAAGCAAGTTAAAAGATGAGGCTTCTTCACTTAGGGCAGAACACGTATATGATGCCGTTACATCTGCTACAAATAATAAATCAAAGAAATACGGCACAACATATACAACAGACGGCGAAGGAACAACAGTATATATTAACGGTGTTAAAACAGCCGTAAAGATTAACTCAAAACTTTATGCCGCAGCTAAGGCAGTTGCCGCTTCAAAGGTGACGACGGAAAATAAGCTTGCCGAAATCGCAGACAGCATTAAAACTGTATCTTCAACCCTTCCTTCAGGGTATGAAACATATAAGACGGTAAACGCGGACGGTACACTTTCGGCTCTTACGGCGAAAGATGAAAATGTTGCTTCTGTTGACGCAAATGGAGTAACTGCGGCAATAACAAGTACATCACCTTGGGGCAACTATCAGATTGATTTTAAAAATATGCCTGACGATATTGTTCCAAGAACAAATGTTCTCGGCGTTGTTCTCGAAACAAGAGAAGGACAGAAGGTTGCCCTCAGACACAACGAAAATATATATAAAGATAAGGAGGATATAGCTTTTGTTGTTGATGACAGCTTTACAGAGCCTCATGGAAATGTGCTTTACGGCAAGAGATTTAAGAGCCTTTCCGGAAAAACAATAACAAAGATTACATACCTTCTTTCAAACAAGCAGAGCATGACACTTAATGTAAACCTTCGTTGTGCGGCGCAGGTTCCGGCAGAAAACAAGGTAACAGTTAAGAGCCAGACAAAGTATGTGCTTGGACAGGGTGCAACAGTAACTCTTGATACAAGCAAACTTCTGTTTAAGGATACTGCCGAAGTATCGGTTAAAATGGGAAGAAAAAAAGTTCTTTCATCTGACAAATATTTATATGACGCTTCAACAGGTGAGCTTAAAATAAACGGAAACGGCGGAACAGGCGCAGGAGAATATACAGTTGTATTCCATGACACTAAAGAAGCAACAACAGGTTATGCCGACACAAAGGTAAGCTTCACTCTTGAAAGCGATGTTGCTTATGACGATACAACAAAATCCGTATCAAACTATGCAAGTGTAAACGTAGCTTCAATTTCTGCACAGAAAAATGTAGACAAAGTAGAAAAGGGACCTGATGCAGTTACAGACAGCGGAATAATAAATGCCAACGGCTTTGTTGATTTTTCAAGCAATGCCTTTGCCGGAATGAAAGCAGAGGATTCCTATAAAGTTACTGTTACAACAAAAGAAGGCGACAGCTTTAGCTTTAATGTAACAATACCTGAAAAGATTTATGCTTATGCAACGCTTTCTTATGCAGAGTATTGGGCAGGCGAAGATGTTTATAAGCCAAGCAACATGGAAGAAGCATCTACAGAAACAGATTCAAGAGGAGAATATGATAAGGGTGCTTTTGACGCAGTTACAAGAGCAACAACAACTCATGGTATGCACAGAGGAAGCTTTGTTCAGGATGCGTATATTCTTGGCGAAAATGGAAAAGAATATAAAATTTCAAATTGGAAAGATGGAAATAACGCTGTTCTTGCAGACGGAAATACATTAACAAAAGCTAAAGCCGATGATGCAACAACACTTACAATAAAAACAGCTTCGGGCGACGCAATTGAAACAACAAATTACGTTAAAACAGAATTAAAGGGTATTAAGTATGTTCCCGTTGCAGTAGATGCGGCTGATTTCCACAGCCTTTGCGAAAACAGAAGTGTATACGGAAACGGCAGTGTTATTACAGGCGGATATACAGAAGTTAATCTTGCAGCATACAGCGAAACAGCTTATGTAGATGCAGCAACAAACGGACTTAAAGAAGCAGAATTAAACGGCAGCACATGGTCATTCGGTGCAAGACAGACAGGTTCAGGCTCAGGCATACTTGGTGAAGAAACACAGACAGCTGAAGCAATAACACCGACATTACAGAAAAAGAGCGACAAACAGCCTGTCGGAAACTTTGGCGAAATGATAAGAATAAACTTTACAGGCGATGATTATGGCAAACTCGGAAGCCAGATGCAGACTGTTAAGTGGACATACTATGGTGATGACAGCACATATACAAATGCCATTGCAAGCTACGGAACAAAATTTGCCGCTGATAACTGGATGCATAAATCAATGGGTATTCAGCTTGGTTTAACAGATTCTCTCCGCTGCCAGCTTCCAGAAAACAGTGATGGAACAGGCTACTGGAAGGTTACAATTTATGCTCTCGGCTACAATGATTTCTCATATGAATTTAAAGCCGAAGCAGACAATGTAAAAACTCCGGAAGCAGCAACAGCTATGACAGAAGAACAGAAAACACAGCTTACAGCACTTAGAGATGAAGCGGCACAGTTGCTTGAAAGCCGCCCTGATGACAGCGGACTTAACGAAGATGCAAAGTTTAAGTGGAATGACCTTGCAAGCCATAAGACTGAAGCTGATGAGCTTTTGGAAAAAACAGGTGCAACAGCAGCAGAAGCAACAGAACTTATAGCTGACCTTCGGGGTCGTATAGATGCTGTAAAGGCTTTAACACCTTCAACACCTTCCACAACGGAAAAAACAGGCGAGGCTGTAGTTAAAGAAACGAACGATCATACTGTTATCGGTGAATATATGGCAAAAGTAAAGGTAACTGTTGACAGCGAAGGAAAAATTGTTTCCGTAACAGATAACGGAACAGAACCGGGAACATACAATGCAAGTTACTGGAATAAAGCTAAAAATTATTTCAGCAAATTTAAAGGAAAAACAGCAAGCGAAATTGATGGTATAGACGCAACATCAGGTGCAACCGTTTCGTTAAATGCCGTTAAATCAGCCGTTAAATCAGCTCTCGGCACAACGGCAACAACTCTTGCGGCACCTACTATAGATGCGGCAGACCTTCGTACAGAACCTGTATTTGCGGCAGATGAAGATGCAGCATTTACAGTTACAGGCGAAGAAGGCTCAACAACATATACAAAGGAAGGCGAAAATGCAGACGCTTCCGACATTACCGATTGGGTAAAAGTTGATGAGAGCAAGCCTGTAGTTGTTGCAGGCCCTTCGAAAGCAGACCTTAATATCAATATTAAAGATATAACAAATGAAAATAAAACACCAAGCATTACAGAAGTAATTCTCAACGCAGTATCCGTTGAGGGCGAAAAAAAAATCAACGATAACACATCGAAGAAAATTAAGTTTATTGAAATTCCCTCTGACGCAGATTTAAGCGGCACTAAAGTTTATGAAGGCAGTGCTGCCTGCGATGGGGCGGCAGGTTCGCCATATACCGTAAAGGTTAAGGTAACGACAATAAACGGTGTTATTTCAAAGATTGAGGATAACGGAACAAGCCCCGCAGATTATACAGACGAAATTTTTTATGGCAACGCAATGGGTTTGGGCTACAGTGACGAGAGCATGTCTTTAAAGCTTAAAGGCAAAAATCTTCGTCAGATTATAAATGCCAAAACAACACCTTATGCAGAGGATGAAAGCTATGCCGCCGACGCTGTTTCCGGTGCAACTGTTTCAAGCAACTCCATAAAATATGCTGTTATTAATGCCCTCACTTCCGCACCTGTAAGCGAAAGCGAAAATACTGTTTCGGCTCCGACAGTTTCGGCGGATGAAAGTGGTTTTGTTGTTTTAAATGCTTTAAACAAGAAAATGAATGCTGTTATAACAGGTGATGACGATGTAACAATCCGTTACACAGTTGACGGAACAGAGCCTGACAAAACAAGTGCGGAAATAGGCAAAATAGGATATTTTGAAGATAAGGATGGTGTTGCGTTTGAAGCGGAGCCTGAAAAATATCCTGACGGAAGAATAATATGCCTTAAAGTTGCGGCGTTTAATTCCGAAGGACAAAAGAGCGACACTGTAACAAAATATTTTGTTTTTGCAAACACTAATTCAACACATTCCTATGAAGTTGGCAGTTATACAGGAAAAAGCGGCAGTACAAGCGTTAATGTTACTGTAGAAGACCCTTCTTATTCAGGTAAATGCCTTATAACAAATATCCAGCTTGATGATGAAAGCAAAAAGAAATATTCAGCTTTTGCAGATGAATTTTTAAGCAGAATATATCTTAAACAGGATACGGTTGGTGTTATTGTGGTTGAAGGACACGAAAAAGAGTGCAATGAAATACTTGCGGCTGTAAAAACTGCTCTCGACAATGCTTATCTGCCTTCCAAACCGACTATAACTCTCAGCGAAGAAAAAAATTCCTATGAAAACAGCGATTTGGTAGGAATTACATTTGCAACACCTACAGAAGGAGCAGAAATTTACTATACCGTTGACAACAGCAACACAATGTCAGGAAGCACACTTTCCGACCCGACAAAAACAGGCACAAAATATGAAGGTACATTTAACGTAAATATAGGAAATATATCCGGCGGAAAACTTTATATACGTGCCGCCGCAAAGAAAGACGGAAAATGGTCTTCAACATCAAGAAAGGATTTAACTTTCTTAAAGGGCGTTAAAGAAAATGCCTTTGTTGTAAACGGAACTGGCTACAGCAGTTGGAACGATGCCGTTTCAGCCATAAACAGCCTTGAAAACGGTGGAACAATAGTGCTTAATGACGATGTTGAACTTAGCAATGAGTCGGTAATGCCGACAAAACCATGCACAATTAAATCGGCAGACGGTAACGCTTATAAGGTTACGGCAAACATTTTAAATGCCCAGGCTGACATTACGTTTGACGGCATTACATATGATATTTCACGCATATATGCGGGCGGACACAGCGTTGCCGTTAAGTCTTCCGTAAAAAGTGGATACTCGTTTTTAGGAAGATATATCTATGCAGGATTAGCTAAAGAGGACTGCATGGCACAAAACAGCGTTATAACTGTTGAAAAAGGCGATTTTAAAATATATACCGGAAATCTTTCGGGCAATTTTACGGGAAATGTAACGGTTAATGTAAGCGGAAGTGACGAGCAGACAAAAGTTAATCTTAACGGAACGGGAGTTTCAACTACTACTGACGGAAATGTTACATTTAACGTTGACGGAGGAAATAAGGCTGTTTATATTGGCGGATTTTTGGGTGAAGTTTCAGGAGGAAACATAACCGGAACACTTATTCTTAATATAACGGGAAATCCGGAACTCTCAAGCTATGGCACATATAAAGCAAGCGTCGATAAAGACGCATTCGGAGTACTCAATCTTACAGGCGCGGACAGCGACTTTGTTTCTGCAAATCAAGATAAATTTACAAAGTTTGCCGAAATAAAGGGTGGCGCGTCAACAGCTGCGGATACGGCGGAGATTTTAAGCCTTGAAGAAGCGGCAGACGAAGAAAAAGAGGTTTACGGACCCGTAGTTCTTCCTATATATAATGAAGAAATACCTGTAGCGGGTATTGAATGAATTTTATTTTGACGAATTAAATTCGGAAGAAACCGACGAGTTTTTTGAGGAAACGGAAGACAAGGCGGAAATAAAAGATAATTTAACAGAAAAATAAATTAACGAGAGCAAGGGGCTGTGAAAAAACATAGCTCTAAAATAAAGACCCCTAAGGTTCAAAATGAGCCAAAGGTCCTTCTTTTGTGTTAAAATTAACTTGAAATGAAAATTTTAAACAACATCAATTCTAACCCAAAACAAGGTTTTTTACCAGTATTTATTTCTGATTGTTTAGATTTTCTGGATCCGGTTTTTACATTTGACAGATTTATGGAGGAAATCGATGTACAAAAGTATTTGAAAAACATTCCGGCTTATAAAACCGGAAGGCTCAGATACAATCCCGTTAACATGTTAAAAACCGTACTTTTCAGCTTCATGACATCAGGATATTGTTCACTCAGAGAAATGGAAGATCATTGCAAAGTGAATCTCAGATTTATGTATCTGATGGAACGTCAGACTCCGTCCTATCGTACCTTCAGCTATTTCATCAATGATGTGCTGGCTGATTCTGTTGAGGACATATTCAATGACATCAATAAAGCGATATTCGCCAAGGAACATGTTGATTTACAGCACATTTACATCGATGGCTCCAAGTTTGAGGCAAATGCAAACAAGTATACCTGGGTATGGAAAAAGGCAACGGAGAAGTCCCGTTATCGTTTGTACGATAAAATCACCACACTGATCAATGACATGAATGAAGCATTTATGTGGAGCGGAGTGAAAATCTCAACAAACACCGAGTATGTTCCTGATTATCTGGCAGAGGTGGCTGACAAATATGCAGAACTCTGGCAGCTCGATGAACAGGCCTTTGTTCATGGAAGGGGCAGACACAAAACTGTTCAGCAGAGACAGTACGAACTTCTTCTGAAATATAAGAAAAAACTCGAAGAATACGTTGAGAAAATCACTATCTGTGGGGAGGATAGAAACAGCTATTCAAAGACAGACAAAAGCGCTACTTTTATGCGAATCAAAACCGATTACATGAGGAATGACCAGCTGCTGCCAGCCTACAATGTTCAGGTGGGCGTTGCAGATGAATACATAGCTGTGGTGGATGTGAATCACTACCGCGCTGATACGGACTGCTTTATTCCGTTGATGGAACAATTCCATCGAATTTATGGTTTTTATCCCAAATATCCGGTAGCGGATGCCGGCTATGGTTCCTATAACAATTACATTTACTGTGAGCAGTATGGAATGGAAAAATACATGAAATTTCCGATGTTCAAAAAAGAGACAACTGATCAGGATTATCACAGAAATCCGTTCCGAGCCGTAAATTTCCCTCTTGATGCAGAGGGCGTTATGCGATGCCCCAATGGGAAAGCATTTACATTTCTTTATCGCAAACATATCTATGGTAATCAGTATGGACGTCAGGAAGAAGTATATCAGTGCGAGGACTGCACAGGCTGTCCATACGCTGACAAGTGTAAGAAAACAGATAAAAACAGAACTGTCCGCATAAACAAAGAACTCACCGGAATGCATAAAGAAGTAATAGAAAATCTGGAAAGCATTCATGGAGCACTGCTCAGAATGAACCGATCCATTCAGGCAGAGGGTACCTTTGGAATAATGAAAAACGATCGCTGGTACAAAAGAATCGTACGAAGAGGAATAAAATCAGTACGCCTTGAGGTTTTTTCTTGTTTCTATAGGTCAGAATCTATATAAATATCACAATAAAAAGAAAAGAAGCAAAGAAGCTGCGTAGGATTCAAATATTGAAGAATATGGGGTAAGGGGAACTATGCCCTTTTTTCCTGTTGCAGTTATATACAAACCAACCAGAGCAAAAAGAAGGGGCGTATGAAAAATGATTTCTCATTTTTTCACACCCCCTTTTTTATATAATTATGTGTTTTGTCCAAATATGAAAAAATTGTCTATAAAGAAAATAAGTAGTTGACAAAATATTACACGATGTAATAGAATGAAATTACAAGACGTAACAGAAGGAGGTGATATGAGATGGATGAAAATATGAGTATTTCTAATGCGGAGATGAAGGTAATGAATCATATCTGGAAAACAGGAGCAATGATTACAGTGCCGGAAATGCTGGCAATTTTAAACGAAGAAGGCGAAGAATGGACATACCCTACCGTAGCAACATTCCTGAGACGTTTGGAAGCGAAGGGTATCTTGGGAGTAACCAAAAAGGGGAACAAGCTTTGTTATTTTCCGCTGGTAAGCAAAGAACAATATGAAACAAAGGAAGCAGAAGGTTTTGTAGAAAGCAAATTCGGCGGCTCCTTAAAAAATTTTCTGGTTGCTTTCCGAGGTAGTGACAAAATCAGTAAGAAGGATATGAATGATTTGAAGGCGTGGTTAGATGAACTTGATGATTGAGCGTGCGTTTATTGTTGCATTATTGTTATCTATCAGCGGGTTTGTATTCTGTGCGATTTTTCTGCCATTTGAAAAGATTGCATATAAGTGGACTTCGGCAAGGACAATGGTCTATGTAAATACAATAGCTCTATTCTCATTTGTAACACCGCTGTATTTTGTTGTATCGCTAAGGGATGGCAGTGAAAAGGCTTTTATTCAGTCAGATCTATTGATACATCAAGATATAAGCAGATATGATGGCTTTATATATAATGTGCGAGAGCAAATACACATGGAATACCTTGGAACCATTTGGTTGATCGGAGTTATTGGCTTTTTCGTTTATTATGTATGGAAATATGCCAGCCTGTTGTATGCCGTAAAAAAGTCTATGTTCTATGTACAGGATGATTTATGGCATGAAACATTCTGTAAGATTAAAGACAGTAATCAGGTATCAAACGTAAGCCTGATTGGGTGCTGCAACATATCTACACCATGTACAATCGGTATAAGGAAAAGATACATTGTGATTCCTGCTTATATGATAGCTTTCTTTGATGAAGAAGAAATTGGTTTTATCTTAGAGCATGAGTTTTATCATGTGAAGCATCGGGATTTATTGCGGAAGTTATTGGTGTTGTTCTTAAATTGCCTGAATTGGTTCAACCCGTTGTATTACCTTTTAATGAAAAATCTTTCAGAATGGACAGAATCTGCCTGTGATGAAGATGTAACAAAAAAATATACAAAGGGGCAAAAACGAAAATATTGCGAGCTGATTATAAAGGTGCTGGAGCTGGAACAGGCCAGAAGCAAAGGAACATTTTTCAGCATTGGCTTTGTAGGATTGGAGATAAAGAATTATAAGTGGAGGATGATAAAGATTATGAAAAAGTGCAGTATGAACAGCAGATTGGGGAAGGTTACAGTGGCAACGATTGCGATGGTGGCAATGTTTTGTGGCAATGCATCGGCAAAGGAATTGGATGTTCCTGTAAATATGCTGTTTTCTAAGAATGTTGAATTTGTAAAAGCGGGCGAATTGGAAGAAGTAGATGCTGATGATATTCAGATGGAAGGAGAATTTGAAAGTCACACACATATAAATAAAGACAGTCTGGTGGAATTTGAACTGTGCAATACAGATGATATTACATACGAAATTATTTATCAGGGGGAAGTGGCTGATGTGCCGGAACAGGTGCAGGCGCAGGTTGAACCCAGACATGCCCATAAACTTATGGACATTACTTTAAAGGAACATAAGAAAAAAAGTAATGGTTCTTGTGTTACAACATACTATGAAGGGCAGAAATGCAGTACTTGTGGAACTATTTGGAAAGGTGATGTAATCAGAACTGTTACAGATGCGAAATGCACACATTAAGTTAAGTAGCACTTATTCAATATGAGTGCTGTTTATAAATTACATAAATGAGAGGAGGCGGTGCTATGAATGGTAAGAAAAAATCGGTAATGGAGGTGATAAAAAAATCCTGAATGAAAAGGCAGAATCGTGCGGCTAACACAAAATCTGTTTCAAACAGGACAATTTTTATTATAGTATAAAAATGCTTAATAGTCTATATTTATATAGATTGTACAGCACATTTAGAGAAGTTTATCCTATATAAGTCTTTCAGATGTTGTCCATAAAAGGGAAATAAACAAATTACAAGAAAAATTAAATTTTTCCTTAGCGTTATTTTTACTTTAGTTATAGCATCAAGTTGTTTGATAGCGGAAGCAAAAAAATTTCCAGTAACAATAATCAGGAGAATAATCAAAGATACGTATTTTGATAATTTGGATGAAACTTCAGAAGAATGCAATTCGATTGACGTTACACTTGTTTTAGAGGATGGAAGTATCTATACATTGTCTATTTATAAAAATGGTATGTTGGGATAATTTCTTTATTCTATAAAAGGAAGAAGAAGTTCCTCTGGATAAAACTGCATTTAGGAAAGGAAGGATAGATTATGAAGAAAAAGTTCTTATCAATTTTATGCTGCTTTTCGGTGTTACTGGCTGGTACACAATTACAGGAAGTGTATGCATCTGAGAATCTGAATGCTGAGCAACTTGATTTAGAAATGATAGACGTTATGGATATCGCAGATATAGGGAAAAACGCGATGGATAATGCGTTGATTCAAGCATATACGAATAAAATCCAAAACATGACTGCCTCTGAGTTTGACAAAATGATTGCTGAAATGGTTGAAACTACAGAGAACAAGTCCGAATTAAAAGAAAAACTTGCCTTGTGCGGAGTAGAACTTAGTATTGATAAGAATGTGCCTATATCTCCAATGTCTCTGGATGATAGAGAGGTAAATTTTCCAATTATACTGCAAAGCGTGGTGGAGAAAATTATTACCGGTTATATACAACAATGACTTTTGATAGTCAAGAGTTGCACCTTGGTAGTTTAGATGCTTTAATTACTTTTTTTGATCCGAATTTGGCAAAGTTTAAAGATTATAATATTGTAACAGAAGATGCATTTACAATCAATTCACATCGTTCTTCTAGTAAGGGATATGTTTCATTTAATTTTCATGATGAATTGATTTGTGGTTTAGGATATAAGGACAGTTACACGGTGGTGCTTTATGTAGTGCCAACTTCTAAAGGAAAAGAAATTTCTTATGGTGCCGAGTTGGGACATTCGTATACAAAAACAAATATTCAAGTTTCGGGCTCTCTTAGCTATACACTACCCAATGTATTTGGCGGACAAATAACATTTACCCCAGTAAAGAGTGAATTATGCTGGAATACTGGAAGTGCTCCGCAAGGATTCGTTCCTAACTGACATATGAAATGAGAGAGAAATATATATGAGCTATAAAATTGGCTTTGGCATATTTTGTTTATGCGTATGTTTTGTATTCGTAGTCTCAAATACTATAAAGGGATATAAAGCGCAACTAGGGGAATTAGAGTATTTTATAAACAATGAAGCATATTCTTTTAAATATGCAGAGCGAGAAGCTGAAGATTGCACATTGCGTTTTGATTTTGACAATCCGGAGTCTGTTTTAGGGCAAACCATTTATGAAAAAGATGGCAACAGGATAGTTGTATCTGAAATTGATGGTGCCGATAAAAGTTATGTCAGAATATCCTTTGAAGCTATAGGAAGTTATGACGATACAAAAAAAGAAGGAAGTTTTATATCACCGGTTATTGCGCTTCCCGATGAGGAGAATATATGGAGGATTATAGATAGCTTGCCTAGGGTTGTGCCTGCGGAAGAATATAGTTGTTCATTTGCATCCAGAACCTGTGAATATGAAAAGCTGACAAACCGATTTTCTATATATGTTAAAAAGGTTTCTCTTCTAGAAAATAAGGAAGAAGTAGGCGATACGGACAGAACCGTAACAATTAAGTTTTCCAATCTATGGGAAATGAAGTGGCACAAAAAATAGAGCAGAGTCCTATCGATAATGTATATTTATAGAATGACTTGCAGGTAGTAACAATGCGGGAACTGTATCGAGTGCAGGTTTTTTGCCAAAGGTGCGGAGATACATACCACCAAGATAGTTATGACACATGAGAGGCACTCCTCGTAGCAGCTTTTAAGGAGCAACAGCTTATGGGCTGCTAAGCACAATTTTTTGTGGCAGTTTCCTTTATACTTTGAAAATAATATTTTCAAAGTTGCTTTTCATAAAATTTTTCATCCAGCAGCTCCGGGGCAAATTGCCTTGGGGCTGCATTCCTTTGTATAAAAGGGGTAAGGATTATATCTGAAGAACTGTTCGTGATATTCGCATGAGATACAAGGATTGGATGCAGGGCTTGACACTAAACTTATCCGTAAATGGCAGAAGCAATGGTTTGACGAGTGTGGATCTATTGCAATATAATATATACATAAAGAGAGCAGTCAAGTATCAAATTCGATAAATAGCGATAATAGGAGGGTAAAAGCATGAATGGTTACGAAATAGTGGCAGACAGTTACAGACAGATGGCAAAGCAGGGAAGAATCGACAAGGAAACGGCAGACAAGGAGATTCGTATTTATGACTTCCTTGCCACCTGTGATACCGAAGATATTTGCCGTATGGTGGACAGCTCCGCATTCAACGATATTATCAAAGCGTTTGTCGAAACGGCTGTTAAAAATGCAGATATTGACGAGGATGCAGGGGAAAAAGTGGCTGTATAGGTAGCAATAATTATTTACAGGTGTATTTTCCAAAATATCCGTAATAGAAAGCTCAATGTGGATAATTATCAGAATATCTATAGAGAATATTTTGAGCGGTCTTAGAGCTAAAAAAAGGTGGGGGACTGGCCCTCACCTTTCCTTAGCTTATGGGCTGCTAAGCACAATTTTTTGTGGCGGGTTCTCTTTTTCTTTTTAG
>ERZ859776.801-NODE-801-length-13405-cov-2.559625_pt1 | contig 13405 bp, 8 predicted proteins | sample MGYA00509987_ERZ859776 | MGnify/ENA primary metagenome ERZ859776 (study PRJEB30046, sample SAMN00715146) | human gut metagenome | study: EMG produced TPA metagenomics assembly of the A metagenome-wide association study of gut microbiota in type 2... | reverse complement strand
GCTCCGTAAAAACGAACTCCCGGTATTTTTCGTTTTTTCTGATTACTTAGACTCAGAAACGCTTGTTGAGCTACCAACGCTTGAACCTGATGTTGTGTTGTTGCCGCAAGCTGTTGCCATAGCTGCTACCATAGCTACTACTGCTACTAAAGCTAAAATCTTTTTCATGTTTTTAATCTCCTTACAGTAAGTTTGTATCGATCTATAATGCCAAGTCTTTCACTTGGCTGAAATGAATTATACATAAATTTTACGTTACGGTCAAGTGGGTTTTACCTTAATTTGTTTAATCGGCTTAATTTTCGTTCAGATTGACAAAAAAGAATGTAATCGTTTAAATGAAACTGGACATTTTTTTCGTTATGGTGTATAATATGTGAACAAAGCACACGCAAAGGCCCGAATTTGTTACACTGCTGTAACTATAAATGCAGAATATGGATATTATTATCCGATTTGCAATGCAAAAAATGCAATAATATGTATGTTCTGGATTAAAATTCTTGCCGTGTGCCGAAAAAAGAAGTAAAATCAGCATAATTCAAATGGTTTCAGAAAGGAAAATGATAGTATGGCAAACGTACCTACACCGCACATAAAGGCAAAAATGGGAGAAATTGCAGAGAAAATTCTTATGCCGGGAGATCCGTTAAGGGCAAAATTCATAGCCGAAAATTATCTTTCGGACGCAGTCTGCGTTAACGACACAAGAAATATGCTCGGCTTCACGGGCAATTACAAAGGCTCGAAGGTAACGGTAATGGGAAGCGGAATGGGAGTTTCATCCATAGGCATATACAGCTACGAGCTGTTCAATTTCTATGAAGCTGATACGATCATAAGGATCGGAACAGCAGGTGCGCTTGTACCGCAGGTTCAACCCAGAGATGTGATAATAGCACAGGGTGCCTGCCACGATACTAATGTTGACAGGCAGTACGGCCTGCCCGGAACATATGCACCCATAGCCGACTTCGGACTTGTGAAAAGGGCGTATGAGCTTGCAACAGAGAAAAATATCAAGGCTCACGTCGGAAATGTATTGACGGGAGAGGTGTATTACGATGCGTCGAACAGCCTTTCGGCGTGGTCAAAAATGGGCGTTCTTGCCGTGGAAATGGAAGCGGCGGCACTTTATATGAATGCGGCGGCGGCAGGCAAGAAGGCACTGTGCATCTGCACCGTTACGAACAACCCTCTGACAGGAACGGAGGACATCACACCCGAAGAACGTGAAAAGACCCTTACCGATATGATCGCTATCGCGCTTGATGCGTAACCGCTGTTTTCTTTATTTATATTTTAATAGTATACAGCCATATCGGCGGAATATGCCCCGAATGGCTGTATGTATATGTCAAAACTAAAAAACAATGAAAAAATGCCTTAAATTGCCGAAAACCAAGAATGCTTTTCGGCAATTTTCCATAAAATTTCGCTTTGAAAATTGTTTGATATGCTATCAAAGTTTTCTTGCTATTCGCTAAAACTTATGGTATAATTTTGTTATATAATAATTTCCATTTAATATGGAGGTTGTTTATTCTGTTATGATGAATGGGGGATAACCAGTGACAACTTTTACTTACGTTGCTACCGACGTTAACGGTAAGAAGGTAAAAGGCACCGAAATGGCGGAAGATTCCGTTGAACTTATTGACAAGCTCCGACAAAAAGGCTTGTTCTGCACATCTTATAAGGATGCGGCAAAGAACAAGGCGGCAGATGTCAAATATAAGTTCAAGACGAAGGATCTGTCGTTCTTCTGCCGACAGCTTGCGGCGATGCTTACATCGGGTGTAAGTCTTGTAAAGGCGCTTCAGATATTGCAGGCGCAGACCGAAAACAAAAAGCAAAAGCAGGTGCTTCTCGATATATACGAGGAGGTACAAAAAGGACGCAGCTTCTCTGAGGCTATAGCTACAAAGCCCGGCGTATTCCCCTCGCTGTTTGTCAGCATGGTCGGTGCGGGTGAAGCGTCCGGTAATCTTGACGTTATTATGAACCGTGTATCCGAGCATTACGCAAAGGATAGCAAGACGCAGAACAAGATCAAGGGTGCTATGATCTATCCTATCGTTCTGCTTGTGCTTCTGGTAGTTATTATGATAGCGATGTTCACGATGATCATGCCTATGTTCCGTGATCTTGCAGGCGATTCTGAAATGCCTATGCTGTCGCAGGCAATTTTCGGAATAAGTGACTTTATGATCAACCAGTGGTATATTCTTGTTATAGTTTTCATCGCAATAGTGATTGCACTGCGACTTATTATCAAGACTCCCTCGTCAAAGCTCAAGTGGGACGAAATGCTTCTGAAATTACCGAAGATCGGAGGACTTCTCCGTACAATCTATACGGCACGTTTTGCCCGTACAATGTCGAACCTTTTCTCGTCCGGTCTTCAGATGGTAGACTGTATCGAAAAGTCGGTAGGCACACTTGGCAATACATATATAATCAAGCAGTTTGAGGATGTTGTCGAAAACGTTAAACGAGGCGAGTCGCTCTCGGTGGCAATGGGCAGAATAAACGTATTTGACGGTATGTTCGTATCGATTGTCTATGTCGGTGAGGAGTCAGGTACTCTGGATACCATCCTTGCTAAATCGTCAGATTATTACGACGATGAAGCCGACTCAGCAATATCAAGACTTGTAGGCCTTATGGAGCCTGTAATGATCATCCTTATGGGTGCCATGGTAGGTTGCTTGCTTGCAGGTGTATTCCCGATTCTTTACTCAGGTATGGAAGGCATGGGCAATACTTAAAAAGCAACGAAAATTAAACCTAATAAGCAGGAAGGAATTATTGAGATATGTTATCTATTGATATTACCGACAGACAAATCAAACTTGTCCGTGGTTCAGCACAGGGCAATAAGATCAAGATTGACGAGGTTGACTTCAGAGAGATCGAAAAGGGTCTTGTTTCAAACGGCTACATAGCAGATGTTCCGCTGGTTGCGGCTGAAATAATTGATATGATCAACACAAGAGCGATCAAGGAAAAGGATACTATCGTATCGATCAGCTCAAGCTCGATACTCTACAAGGAGCTTATGCTCCCCAAGCCCAGAAAGCTCTCCAATACCGCCGCTATCGAGGCTATGATAGGAAGCAACATGGGCATATCGGGCGACTATAATATTTCATATACCATAGTTGGTGAAACCGTAGACGAGAACAAGAACCCTCTTATCAAGGTTCTTGCCACAGCCTGCCCCCAGCGTCTTGTTGGCGGATATGTAAAGCTGTTCACGCACATGGGTCTTGCACTTAAGGCTGTAAACATTTCAAACAATGCAATTTCACGTCTTATCCAGAACACTCCGAAGATGTCGGGCTATATGCCGCTCTTGCTTGTTCAGATAGACAAGGAGTTCCTGAATATCAACCTTTACGAAGACAATGTTCTTTCGTTCTCAAGATATTTCAAGATCGACCCCGCTGATTATAATAACGCAGAGGACTATGTTAACCAGGCTATATATGATAACCTGTTCAGAATGTTCCAGTTCTTCCAGTCAAGGAAGGACATGAAGCCCATCAAGGAAATGATGTTCTACGGTGAGATAGGCGACTTCATAGCGCTTACGAACACCGTATCGGGCTTCAGCGTTCCCTGTCACATTCTGAGTGCACCGACAACCATTGCGTCAAGAGCTGACTTCGAGTTTACCGTATATGCAAACGCCATCGGCGCACTCTACAAGGTAAACAAGGAGCTTGAGCATATCAACCTTCTTGATACCACAGCGGCTAAGGAAAGCAAGGGTCTTAATACCTTCTTCATCGGACTTGGTGCGGCGGCTCTCATAAGCGTTCTTGCGGTTGTCGGCGCAAATGTTGTTGTAGATGTTATCAACAATAGCATAAAGAGCGAGATAACAAAGGTGCAAGCACAGATAAACGACACGGCACTTCAGGCAAGGCTAACGACTTTACAGCAGAAGGAAGGCGTTCTTGCCAACTTCCAGAGTTACAAGGATTCTATTGCAAATGCCGAACTGATGTACAATTATATGCCTAAGGGTACTACAGCGGTATATAAGATGCTCAGAGAGCCGTTTACGGAAAAGCAGGACGGCATTGAGAGTGTAACGAAGGAAGACATTCGCAAAAACCTTTCAGGTATGAAGCTGATAGATTCAGTCGATATTTCCGGCTATTCTGTAACCGCAACATACAGCTGTAAAAATCAAGCGCAGCCTTCACAGTATGTCAGAGCGCTGATAGATCAGGGCTATTTTGAAAATATCACATATACCGGTTACACTGTTGAAAAAGGCGAAGACAATAAGGAAACCGTTGAGTTCAGCCTGACAATGCTTCTCAAGGCAGGTAATGGCGTTGCAGTCGATAAGAATTCGGCTAACAGTATTATCGAAGCAGGCGAGAACGGCACACAGACCGATACATCTTCAACCGCTTCCGCAACAGAATCAACTGCCGAATCTACGGCACAGTAACGGGGAAAGGACATACATAACATGAAGATCAGTAAACAGGAACGAATTCTTATAGTTGTATTTTTAGTTGCCGCAATAATAGGCGTCGGCATATTTGTATTTATTCTTCCCAACTTCAACAAGATCAGTGATAACAACAAGCAGCTTGCGTCTGTCAATAAGCAATATGCGGATATAAATAAACAGCTCGAACACGAGTCAACAATAGATAACGAGATCAGCCAGGCGTATGAAGACGGTAAGAACCTTGCCGACAAGTTTTTCAACGACCTCACAGAATACGAGGCTGACGAGATTATGCGTAAGTTTATTGCAAATGGCAAGGATATAACGATAGACGGACTTACAATTTCGCCTTTCTCAACGCAGGCACTTTCCGTATCGGTATTTTCACCCACAGAGGTAACATATCCTCTCAAGGACTTTGCCAATACCGTCGTTGAAACTCCGGATAAAGAAACCGATTTCAGCAAGCTCAGCACAAGAGAGCTTGTTATGTACGCAAAGAAGCTCCAGGCGACACTTCTTGCCGCAAGCGAACCGGTAACCGTAGGTTCTGTAACAGTAGCATTTACGGCACATTCAAATAAGCTTCAGAATCTTCACGATTTTGCAGACCTGCTTTATTCGGGTGTATACGAAAAGAACGGTGACGGAAAAACCGTTTCTATCGCATCGCTCAGCTATCAGATGGAAGAGAACACAAGCACAAATTCCGGTGAGAGCAACGCTTCTTCTGGCGATTACACAATGGAATTCTCCGTAAATCTGCTTTGCATACAGCCTGTGGCAGATCCCTTTGCGGCTAATAACAGCACAGCCGAATAAACGGTTGCTTACAAGTAAGAAATGAAAGGATGAAACGCTATGAACAAACATAACAAAAAAGCGTTAATGATGAAAAGGGCGTTACTGCGGCTGAAAGGCGGCAAGGGAAGCGTTTTATTCTTCATTATCGCTATAATGACGGTTATGATAGTTCTTGCATCTGCGGTTTATTATTCGACAATTTCCGCTCGTGCACAGGTCGAGATAAAATACGGCAATGAACAGTCTTACCAGAGTGCCGTTTCGCTAAATGACCTCGTAACCGAATATCTCAACACAAAGACGGACGATGCTTTCGTAGACGCTATAATTGCACTGTCGCCCAACAAGTCGCTCACCACAAAGGGCGATGGCACAGATGCTTTCGCAGAGCTTGCCGGCGGTCTTGGCGATTACAAGATAACGGTAACAAAGCTCAGCGGTGACAGCGGCGACGAAAAGCAGACGATAAAAGTCGAAACCGAAGTATTAGTAAACGGTGAAACCTCAACGGTAACCTCAATCGGTGAGTTTACGCTTGTTTCAAAACCTTATTCGTTCGACAGATTCTTCACATCTACAGGCTATGCTCCGAACGATGTTGTAATGTCCGGTATGACCGTAACTTCCACAATGTACCTTGATAACGAGTACAGCCAGATAGGTTCATCACAGTCGGGCAACTCGGGTATCAATATCAGAGCCGAGGTCATCAGTGCGGGTACGCTTTCAATAAACAACGCACCTATCAACTCAAACGGTGATCAGACATTTGATATTACCGCCGGAAACAACCTTATTATGACGTATAACGGCGGTCAGGGTGCAATGAACCTGAACGGCGGACGTATAAGAGTCGGCGGAAATCTGATACAGGGCACATCGTTCAACTACAAGAATGATACCGATGTTTATGTAGTCGGCGACTTTATAAGCGGACGACCCAGCGATGACAGTGATTGCGAGATCTATGTAAACGGTGATGCCGCTTTCTTCGGAAATGAAACATATATGGGCAAGGTTTATGTAAACGGCGATGTTTACATTGACAAAGAAGTAAACACGGGCGATAAGTTCCCCGGCGGAATAACGGTCGGAGGCAATGTCTACCTCTGCTCAGGCTCAAGTTATTACGGCGCACAGAAGACATGGATAAAGTCACACGGCGTTGATGACAGCAGAATAAAGGATTATACCGATGCTTCTATTCGCTTTGAAGCAAAGAACGGCGACAACGCCAGCGCATACAATGCACTGCGTGCAAACATGGATAAGGCGAGAGGCTCAAATGAACAGGCATATTCGTATGTATGGCCTTCCGACAGCGGAACATGCGAATCCCTGACAAATGTCAAGGCTAAGATTAACGAAAAAGTCGGAAATCCCGAATATACAAACTGGAATATGACCAAGAAGTTTATCAAGGATGACGGTACATATACTGTAGATCCGATAAACTACAACTTCGGCAATCCTAGTGCTTCCGAGCTCGAAAGATTTGCAGGCACAGGAAGCACAAAGAATCAGCTTATCGTATCTGCTGAGAAGTTCGGTCAGTACGTTATAATGGGCGATATGCGCATTACGGCAGGAACATGGGACGGATACAACATAGTATTCGATACCACTATGCCCGGCGGTAACGATATTGATATGTATGTATATCTTCCCGCAAACTGCTATATGAAGAAAACTCCTCCTGCTAACGAGTGGAGTTCACCCACATACAGCTTCTCAAATAAGTCGGAGGATAAATCTAAGTTCAACTGCTTCCGTTGGAACAACGAACCCGACGGTCAGTTTGCCGGTTGGTTCAGCGTACTTACAAAGGGTAAGGGCAGTGTAATATTCGTTATAGGCGACGGCGTAACATACTTTGCTCAGACACGAGTATTTATGGGTCACTACAACCTTCTCAAGGAGGTTCTTCCCGATGCGATAGCGGCAGATGGCAAGGTAACTAATACCGATAAATTTTCTGAAGCTAAGGTAAGCGCCATTATGAGAACAACTGACACAGATGTCAGGAAGCAGACACTGTTCAAGCAGAACATTCTTGATAAGTACAAGAACTCAGGCGGAATTCATAACAACCTGTTCGTAGTTGCGATAAACAAGAACAGCGATGTAAATTTTGATATGCAGTATAATACATTCTGCGGTTTCATATATGCACCCTATATGACGTTCGGCGCAGGTAAGTCAACAGAAGGACATTTTGCGATGCTCGGCGGTCTTATCGTATCCGACTATGAGATGCCGAATACATCAAGAGTGTATATGGCTACTATCCCCTATGACTACTACGACAGATATGTAGACAGTACGCTGACCGGAACTGAAAAGGAAGACGCACGCTTTGATTATATGGAAAAGCTCATTTCCAATTCGGGCGGTGAGATCGGAACACTCGGTTCGTCAAGCTCAAGATCATGGAGAAAGTACGGTTATAACTGATGAAAGGAGCGGATAGCATGAAGCTGTTTAAACGCTTTAAAAGTAAAAAAGGCTTTACGCTGACAGAGGTTCTCGTTTCCATAGTCATATTCGCTCTTATGTCGGCTATCGTAATGCAGATACTTGCAATAGCGATAGCACAGCACAGAAAGAATGACAGCGTGGATAAGGATATGGACACGCAGATAAGCAATCTTGTGCAGGAAAACGCTCTTGTTGAAAGAGATACCGTAAATCTTGTCATGAAGTTTGTAAGTCCCACGGGCGGTACGAACGATGTCAAGATAAACGATGTAAAGATACGCAAGGACAGCACCGAAGCCAATAATGACGGCAGACTTGAGATAAATACTATTGATGCCACCATCAAGAATGACGGCGGCAATAAGGATAAGGATAAAAACAGCGGCGGTATGGTAACCGATGATATCCATATTTACGGCACAAAGGGTATTGACAAGATATACGTGCATGAAGAAAGCTGTGTTCTTGAGGACGGTAAATACAAGATTACGCTTGCGTTTATGGTTGATACAACCTCAACAAATGCACTTAACGGTTCAGAGAGCAAGTCTTTAAAGATTGCACTCCCCGAAGCGTCAAAGAATATTGTTGTAACGCCCGATGATAAAATGGCTTATAGCATGGTATCCGGCACAAATGTACGATTCAGTGCAAAGAAAGCAAGCGACAAGGATACTTCGTACAGCATGAAGATATACTTTACACTGTCCGAAGATAAGTTTGAAAGTGATTACGGTTGCTTTGCCAAGTATTTTATTGATCCAAAGAGCACAGATACGGCAAAAACATCGGAATCATTTGATGATGCGGCTACAAACGGTATTTACAACCATATTTACGGTACGCCCGTAAAGGAGGATGATGCCGGATGAGAAAGCTCTTAAAGAAAAAGGCATTTACGCTGATTGAAGTCATAATCGCAATGGCAATTATGACAATACTCATTGTTGCGGCTATGTCTATGTTCAATCCCGTAAACGGCATAGTGAAATCTCTGGACGAGGATACAGTAACAAATGCCGTAACCGATACGATAACCAATTATGTTACTGATAAGCTGAAAAATGCTTCAACATACAACATAAAAGAATATAAGACCGAGGATCTTACCAAGAACTCCGATGTTGACAGCAGTGTGGCAAAGATAGCTTCCGTTATGTTCGCCGATAAGGAACTCAACGAAACTGTTTACTGCATGATACTGCGTTCAACAGCTGAGGGTTATCAGTTATACGATCTCGGCAAGCTTAACAGTGTTGTTGACTATAAGACAAAGGCTACTTCGCTTGTCAACAATAATGCTTATGCCGTATTCAATAATGAATATTACAATGACTCGCGCTATAAGTTCACATTCAAGACGACCTCAGGCGATAAGGGCACATGGTGCAGAATGGGTGTCAACACTTACGATTCCGATGGAAACATAAAGGTAAGTGAGCGAGTTCAGATGTTCAAGCTGCTCAATATGTCGCTTCTGAAGCTGACACCTTCAAGCAGTCCCGACCTTGAGAATTACAGTTATTCTGATGATATGAATATTGTAATTCTTTACAGGATTAAGATTTTCGGCTGATAACAAAAAATCCCCCGCCGTAAGGCGGGGGGGCCTGGGGAGCCCCCCCCGCCTCTCAGACGGATCAGGGCCAGCTGCGCCGGGATCAGGACGCCGCCCTCCGCCGCCGGAAGAAGCACCTCATCTGGTCGGTGGTATTTCTGGTGCCGCTGTTCTACCTGAGCATGGGCCACATGATGGGCCTGCCCTTGCCGCAGGTGCTGCATACGCGCCCTCTGCTGCTGGCCTGTCTGCAGCTGGCGCTGGTGATCCCCATTCTCATTCTCAACCGCAATTATTTTACCGTAGGTTTCTCCCGTCTGGTGAAGCTCAGTCCCAACATGGACTCACTGGTGGCCGTCGGTGCTGCGGCTGGCCTTGTATACAGCCTCATTGAAATGGGCCTGCTGGCCGCCGGACAGGTATCCGGTATGCCGGACCTGTACTTCGAGTCCGCCGGCATGATCCTGACGCTGGTGACGGTGGGCAAGTATCTGGAGGAGCGCTCCCGCGGCAAGACCACCGGCGCCATCTCCGCCCTGCTGGCTCTGGCCCCGGAGAGTGCCATGGTGCGCCGTCAGGGGCAGGAGCTCACCATCCCCACGGAGGAGATCGTGGCCGGTGACACCGTCATCGTCCGTCAGGGCGGCCGCATCCCCGTGGACGGCGTCATCACCGACGGCCACGCCGCCGTGGATGAATCCGCCATCACCGGTGAGAGCCTGCCGGTGGAGAAGGTCCCCGGCGATGCCGTCACCTCTGCCACTGTCACCAGCTCCGGTTATCTGGAGCTGCGGGCCACCCGTGTGGGCGGCGACACCACCCTCTCCCAGATCATCCGGCTCATGGAGGAGGCCGCCTCCTCTAAGGCCCCTATCTCCCGGCTGGCAGACCGCATCAGCGGCATCTTCGTGCCGACGGTCATGGCCATCTCCCTGACGGCTGCCCTGCTGTGGGCCTTCGTGGGGGGCATGGACGTCCGCTTCTGCCTCTCCATCGCCATCGCCGTGCTGGTGATCTCCTGCCCCTGCGCTCTGGGTCTTGCTACCCCCGTGGCCATCATGGTAGGTACGGGACAGGCCGCCCAGCAGGGCATCCTCATCAAGTCCGCCGAAAGTCTGGAGCTGCTGCACAAGGTGCAGACGGTGGTGCTGGATAAGACCGGCACCGTCACCATGGGCCAGCCCCGTGTCACGGATATCCTCTGCGCCCCCGGCGTCACGGAGGAGGAGCTCCTCTGCGTGGCCGCCTCGGCGGAGAAGCCCTCGGAGCACCCGCTGGCCCACGCCATCGTGGAGGAGTCTCAAGCCCGCCACATCCCCCTCTGCCCCGTGTCCGGCTTCCGCTCCGTCCCCGGCGGCGGGATCCAGGCCACCCTCTCCGGCGAAGCGGTGCTGGCCGGCAATGCCGGTTATCTGGCGCAGAACGGTGTCTCGCTGGCAGCCATGGAGGCCGACGCTCACCGGCTGGCCGAGGACGGCAAAACACCTCTGTTCTTCGCTGAGAGCGGCCATCTGCTGGGCTGTATAGCCGTGGCGGATGTGGTGAAGCCCGACAGCGCCAAGGCCATTGCTGCTCTGCGGCGCATGGGCCGCCGAGTGGTGCTGCTGACCGGCGACAACCAGCGCACCGCCAACGCCATTGCCCGCCAGATCGGCGTGGATCAGGTCATCGCACAGGTGCTGCCGCAGGATAAGGCCAAGTGCGTGGCCCAGCTCCAGCAGCAGGGTCAGCGGGTGGCCATGGTGGGCGACGGCGTCAACGATGCCCCGGCGCTGGCGCAGGCCGATGTGGGCCTTGCCATCGGCGCCGGTACGGACATCGCCATCGAGTCGGCGGATGTGGTGCTGATGAAGAGCAGCCTGCTGGACATCCCCGCCGCCATGGACCTCTCCCGTGCCGTGCTGCGGAACATTAAGCAGAACCTGTTCTGGGCCTTCTTCTATAACCCCACCGGCACCCCCGGGGCCGCCGGTGTCCTGTATCCGGCCCTGCACCTGACCCTGAATCCCATGCTGGCCGCCGCCGCCATGAGCCTCAGCTCCGTGTGCGTGGTGTCCAATGCCCTGCGTCTGCGGGGCTGGAAGCCCCCGGTCTTTCCCAATCAGCCTGCACCCACCGCTCCCCTGCCGGAGAGCGCCGTGTTCCAGTCTCAAGGAAAGGAGGAGAATACCGTGAACAAGACCATCCATATTGACGGCATGATGTGCACCCACTGCACCGGCCGTGTGGAAAAGGCCCTCAATGACCTGCCCGGCGTAGAGGCCACCGTGGATCTGGACTCCAAGTCCGCCGCCGTCACCTGCACCCCCGACGTGTCCGATGACACCCTGCGTCAGGCCGTGGAGGACGCCGGCTACCACGTTACCGACATCCGGTAATTGCCACTTTTTTCCACGGGCGCTTTTCTCCCAAGAAGGCCATACCCCCATCATCCCATGGCATTTTCCCAAGAAAAAGAGCATCCTGTGAGGGCTATTTCCTTCACAGGATGCTCTTTTTCATTCTGTTATCCGTTGTTCTGCTGAACCACATAGGAGAAGTAGTACCCGCCGATGCCGTCCGTCAGCAGCCCCGTGTAGGCGCTGCTGAGCCGGCTGCTCTGGCCGGTAAAATACAAGGGGCATACATACCCCGTCTCCAGCAGCAGACGCTCGGCATCCTCCAAATAGGCGCCCCGTACCTCTCCCTCGCCGCAGTCCGCCGCCACACCCATCAGCATATCGTAGGCGTGGGAGTAGAAGAACTCCCCCTCCTTGCTGCCGCTGGCCCACTGCCGCAGCAGGCCCATGGCGTCGTTGCGGTCGCTTTTCAGCGTCACCATGGCGATGGTAAACTCGCCGCTGGCCACATCCCGCTGTACCTCCTCGCCGGTAACGCCCTTCAGCGTCACCACAAGACCCAGCTGATCCCGCCACGTATCCCGCAGCAGCTGAGCGATCTTGGCGTTGATGTCGTTCTCCTCGTACAGCAGCGTCACCTGCCCCAATCCCGCCAGACTGCTGGGGTCCGTCAGACCGGCCTGCTGCATCAGCTCCGCCGCCTTCTCACGGGCAGCCGTCAGCGCCTCTGGGTCGTTGTTAATGAGGTCGCCGCTCTCCGTGCGGAAGTCTCCGCCCATGGTGTTACGTATCCCTCCGGGAATCAGTCCGGTCGCCAGAGTCACCAGACGGCTCTCTGTCAGCGCCGCCAAGGCGTTCCGGTCGATGACCAGCGACATGGCCTGCCGCAGCTCCTCACTGGCCAGGCTCTGTGCCATCTGGTTCACCAGCAGCGTCATCACCTGAGGATAGCTGTCCGGTGTCCATGTCTCCGGCTCATCCGCCAGCTCCTCTTGGGAAAGTCCCAGTACGAAATCCACCTCGTTCTTTTTCAGCAGCTCCGTCCTCATCGCCGCATCCGTCTCGAACCGGAACACCAGCGTGCTCATTTGCAGCCGTCGTCGGTCGTAGTAGCTCTCCGGTACCGTGGCGGTCAGCAGGCCGTCCTTCCATTCGCTGATGCGGTAGGCCCCGTTGGTACACAGGGCCGTGGGATCCGCCTGCCAGTTCTTCGGCTGCTCGCTGCGTACCGGCATGGTGGCCGCCGCCGTACACACGGCGCTTAAAAAGTAGGCGCACCGATTACTGAGGGTCACCACAAAGGTGTTCTCTTCCGGGGCCGACACCTGCAGCTTGCTGACATCGCCGCTGCTGCGGACCTGCCGATACCCCGCCACCATCTCCAGCAGCGCCGCACTGGGGGAGGCCGTGGCCGGGTCCGCCAGCCGCTGCCAGGCGTAGACAAAATCCGCCGCCGTCACCTTCTGCCCGTCGGACCACTTCATGTCCCGCAGGGTGAAGGTATAGGTCTGGGTTCCGTCGTTGTTGTCGGTGCAGGTATATTTCCGGGCAGCCCCGGCCTCCACCCGGCTGCCGCCCTGCCCGTCAGAGGACAGCTTCATGAGATTCTCATACAGATGGCTCACCACGATGCGCTCGGAGTCTGTGGTGACCATAGCCGGGTCCAGCGTCCCCGGCAGCTCCGGCAGGCATACCCGCAGCGTCTGCCGGGCCCCCCCCGGGGCCCCGCCCCCCCCGGCCGCCCCCGCG
>ERZ859776.788-NODE-788-length-13547-cov-4.509709_pt1 | contig 13547 bp, 10 predicted proteins | sample MGYA00509987_ERZ859776 | MGnify/ENA primary metagenome ERZ859776 (study PRJEB30046, sample SAMN00715146) | human gut metagenome | study: EMG produced TPA metagenomics assembly of the A metagenome-wide association study of gut microbiota in type 2... | reverse complement strand
ACTCATTTCAAACCATTCGAAAACAAAATGAAAAAGATTAGCCGATTTGGATCCACCAACTAAGCTAATCTTCTTTTATTGTCTTTTTATGAATAATTCAGGTATTATATTTACTAACAATCTTTTAATACTTCGTTTGAACGTTCAATATATTTAGCAGACATTATTATCCATTTAAACGGATGCTTTTTTCTAAGCGCTTTGCCTAGTAATTGAACAGCCATCAACATTCTTTTCTTGGTGTATTCACCCGGATTAGTTTGACATTGTTTTTCACAAACATCGAAGGCTTTTTTGGCTAGTTCAAGAGCATCGTCATAATTCTTATAAGTTAGCGAAACATCAATAGCCTTAAAGTAGCTTTGTGTTAACGTATCTCTTGTCATGAAATCATCACGACGTTCAACAAATTTTAATGATAATTCCAACATTTCTCTTAAATATTTCATTTGATCATCAAAATCACCTGCAAAGCTTCCCAATGTATCACATGCAGCGATGAAGTTTAGTAACATATCATCTGAATCAGTTTTCTCAAAAATTGTTTTAGAGATTTCATAAGCTTCACGAGCATATTTATTTGCTGCTTCATTATTTTTTAGATTTGCAGCATTAATAGCCATATCACCTAAAGCGGTAGAGATATTTGATTTTACGGTAGATGATTGGGGAAAATATTTCTCCATCTCTTGATCTAGACTTAATGCTTCCTCATATTTGGCCTTGGCTTTTAAATACTGTCCCATCGCATCATATGATCGTCCCGTTTCTAGTAAAGCAATAGATACATGTGAAATAAGATTTTTCTTATCAAGTTGTTCATCATTGACTTCTCTAAATATTTTTTCAGCGAACTCATAATAGTCTTTAGCTAGTTTATAACTTCCAGTACGAAATTTGATTCTTCCAAGTTTTGTATAAATATCCCCTTTCGTGAATTTATAATAGACATCGCCTGTCTCTTTATAAAGTTCATCAGCTAAGTTTAATGCAACTTCCCCCCAGTAATCTGCTCTATCTTCATCAATTCTATGTTCACCATAGTGAATCAATAGGTCAGAGTATATTTCAAGAAGGAGTTTTTTATGTTTTGGGTTATTACGATCAAGCCTGTCCTTAGCGCTCCAAAGGTCATTTTCTTCTTCGTCAAGATTACCTCTATTGGTGGCAGCATCTATCGCTTTAATCATATCTATCTTTGATTGAATAAGTTTTAAATCATCTATTTCTTTTTCACTACTTACATGACACTTTTGAGCTAAAGAAACCAAATCCTCGATAACTTTCGCTTGTGTCTTATAATCATTTGAATACATTATGGCTCGACCAGCAAAGTCACGGCCGACAGAGAATAACTTTTCAAAATTCTTTATTGATGGTTCTTTTTCAAAACATTCTTTATAGTTATCAAAGAGTTTCTCTAACCACTTAATAGACTCTACTAAATCTTGTTTAGCCCCATCACCATTACGATACATGATGGCTAGTTTCTCATATGCTTGAGGCAAATCTCCTTCTGCTGCTTTTTTTATTAGCTTAAGGGCTTTCTTTTCATCTCTTTCAACAGAAATGCCGCCAAGGTATGCAAGTCCTAAGAAGAAGGAATGTTCTGATGAATCGCTAGGTTGTTCCTTTATACATGATTTAAGAGCGTTTATAACTGTGTCGGTAATAAGTGTAGTATCATTCATTTCAATCAAAGAAGGTATGTGAGCATATTGTTCATTCATCTTATTTTTATCGGTTGATACCATTTCTATTGGAAGAATTGTTTTATTCAATTCTCTTGCCATTGGATATTCAATCTTTTGTACATAGTTTTCTTCGTTTACAAGATTTGGTGTCACTGAAAGCACGAAAAGATCACTATTCTCAAGGGCTTTTTTGATTGCTTGATTAAATTCTTCGCCAGGAACTAGATATTCATCATACCAGAATGCAAAAGCTTCACAGTTAGGATTTTCATGTATCAAATGCATTAATTTATTGGCGTATTCACGATCCTTTTTACGATAACTCAAGAAAATAAAGGCATCAAAAGCGTTTTTAATTTTATCGGTAATTTCTTCTTTTACAAGTGATTCAGTCAACATTGACTCAAGTTTTCTTTCGTAGCTAATAGCGGTTGGATCAATTATAGTTTTATCTAAGAATTGAATTGTACCAAATCGCTTTGTAAATTCATTAACTAAACCTGGCTCCATCATAATCGGTAGGATTGGAATATGTTTGTCTTTCGCATAAATAATATCTGTTGTCAGTGTTTCACAATTGGAAAACAAAAGGGTTGAAGTAACTGGCACTACTAAAAGGCGCATTCTTGATAACACCTTGAGATGATCATTTTCTACTGCATGTTTTGCATTTTGTTCAATAGTATCATCTTCATACCAAATAGCGCAGTTTATCACTTTTAATATTTCGTTTGATAATTCTTCAAAGTATTTTTCTTGATCAATTGGATGTGCTGAGAAAAAGACGTGTTGTTTTCCTTGTGGAGTTGATTGTCCTCTTGTCTTATAATGCATAAAACCCATAATTATCTCCTTTAAAGTCTTTTGTTAGTCTTCGTTATCGATATATTTTAATACATTCAAATCTTTTAATTTTTCATAATCACTTAATCTGTCAAAAGGTACAAGACAACCATGTTTTTTATTAATGGCGTCTCTTTTCTTAGTTAATTTCTCTAATTCACTATCATAACTATAACCTTCAATTATCATAAAACGGCACCAACGATTATGCTCTAACTCACATAAGATTGAATCGATATTACCATTTACTTTATTATCTTTTAAATATAATTTTCTTACTTTACTATAATCGGCACAAGCAATACATGATCTTTTAGAATAACCATCAATTTTATACCATTCTTCATTTAAATCATTAGCTTTAGGATTATATTCTTTTTGATAAAACATATTTATTTTCTTCAAACATATTTTCAAATGAAAAGAAATTATCAAAAGAACCAAAAGAACTAACATTCATAGAATTAATATTATTCGTTACTGACATAAGAATTGCTAGATCATTATCATATAGATGGATATCATTAGCGTTATTATTTTTTCTAATTATTTCTTGACATACATAAGAATCTTTAGAATCACAAATTATTATTCTTTGGCATTTATTTAAACAATTCAATGATTTTTGATTTAATACATATTCTTCATGATAAATAATCTTATCATATGACAAAATGCGATCTGCGCTACCATTAATATCATAGTTAATTGATTCAAAATCGTTTATATTACCCCATAAATGATAATTAATTTGTTGCTTAGTACTATAGATATTATCTAGTATAGCTGTTTTAAAAATATCTTTACCAATATTATTTAAGCCTATTATTGCAATATCAAGATGTTTATTGTCATTGCAACTATCAAAATATTGGATTAATGAATGAGATGATAACCAATAGTCTTTAGCAATTAATTGACTAATATTTAATATCTTTACTTCATCTTGGTTCAAACTAGAGCTATCATACTCATTTAATACTAAAGTAACTTTCTTATTTAAAAATTTATCTTTATATTTTGCATAGAAGTTAATTCCTTCACTATCGTTTTGAAAGATAATTAAATTATATTCAGTGTTATTATAAAAATCATAATTATCTTTTATAACTACCACATAATAACCATCTTTATGTATCTTTTTAATAAAAGAACTGTCTTCATCATAATCGGTATATACAGCAATTATTTTTTTATATTTTCGGATTGCAAGTAATTTTTGATTTCTTCTTAATATGTAAGAGAAGAATTCTCCGCCAATAAAACTAGCTGTAGATAATATTGCTGTCATCCTTGCAATGTCAGAAAGAGTTTGAACTAAAACATTATCAGTTTCGATACTTTTATCAAAGTTTAAGAAAGCTCCCAAGGTATTATAGATAATCAACCAATAATTCGCGTTATTCAAATAATTTGAAATAAATGATGAAGTTATTGAAACTAATACCAATATTAAAATAAATCCGACAATTATTTTTTGTTGTTTCTTCTTGTTTTCAAAATATAAAGAATGAATATAGTTTTTATAAATATAGATGCAAAAAATGATAATACCAATATAAGTTATTAAAGATGCTAATAAACGGTAATCCATAAAAACCTCCTATTATGATTTAAGTCTATCACAAAGTTAAAAGATATTTCTATGATTAAAACAATAAATATAACAATTAAAAATATATAAAAATTGCAAAGGAGTATTGTGACCTAATTAAGGTGTAAGAAGCTACATTTGTGATTACGGTAGTTCGACAGTTGTAAAATCATAAATATTCCAAATGTCGCTTATGTAGCGCTTTTTTATGTCAAATTTTCTTTTTTTGTTGTACGGCATTATCATGTTCATCTATAGCTGCTACTACACATACTTTATGTCTGCGTGTTCCAGGTAATTGCTTAGAATAAATTTTCTTGCCTTTACCTCTATGTTTGCTATATCTAGGCATATTTTCTTGTTTTGTCCCTTTTAGGTTTATCTTTGTATAAGATGGATCAAGTTCAACTAAACCACTCCGTTTAGATTCTCTTTGAATTCTTGATACAGCCTTGTAGAGCTTGTGGCGCATGTTAAAACAAGTTATTTGAGTAAGGCCTGTTTCTACTGTCTGTTGTTGAAGTGTTAAGTTATTAAGTTCTCCTGCAATAAAAGTACTCCATATATCAAAGGAAGTCTTAGAATGAGTAAACATTGTATTTGTTGTAACCATAAATGTACTGTTACAATCCTTACAACGATATTTTTGTTTATGATGAGGATTAAGGCCATTCTTAACAAAGCGTACAGAACCGCAATGAGGACAACATTCGACATGCAAATTAACATTCTCGTAGTTTGTTGTCTCATGTTTTTCGTAAGCGTCAAATAGGGCCCATATTAAAAGATCCGATTTGAAATGATACAATGTCATTGTCAATCGGATCTGTTCTATTTTACATATAGATTCTTTGGCAGCTGTTTAGAGTACGGCAATACACTATTTATGATTTCGTTTGATAATCCTTTGGTGCTCAATGTATCCAACACATATTCCAGATATTTATATGGATTTAGTTTATTCATTTTTGCGGATTCTATTAAACTGAAATATATAGTACTTGCTTTGGCTCCGTTCTTTGTGTTTGAAAATAAGAAGTTCTTTCTGGCTATTACGAATGGTTTGATTCTTTGTTCAGCTAGATTGTTGCTTAATTCGCAGCGACCATCTTTAAAGAAATTTCTTAGATACTCTTCTTCATGGAATGTATAACTGATTGCTGATCCCATTTTTCCTTTTGGCAGGTATTGGCCTTCTATTTCATGAAGGTACGCAAAAAACTCATTGAATATAGGCAATGACTCTTCCTGACGTCTCTTATAGCGTTCGGATGGTGTTGCACCTTCTTTTTTCAATGTTTCTTCAATTTTAAACAGTTTGTTTATATAATGGATCGCTACCAGAATATTTTTATATCCAGGATGGCTGTCAAGATATTCGATTCGTTCTTCTCTTGTAGAAAGCTTTCGAATTTCTTTTTCTCCAACGGATGCTTTCTGGGCTTCTACGAATTTCCTTCGTACATGTGCCATGCATCCAACAACCATCAAACAAATATCCTTATGATATGCTTCGTATCCATCACTGTGGGCTATGGCGTGGCTGTCTTCTCCAAGTATCATTGTCGCATTTTCGTATTTGCGATTTCCTGGACTAAAGTACAGTGCCATCTGATTGGTTTCGAATGTTCCGCTCATTCCCATCCACACATATCCCTTTTTTCGACCGTCCTTACAGTCTTCAATGATTTGCAGTGGTGTTTCATCCAAATGTACAATCTCCAGCTTTTTAAAGTCTTCACACATCTGATCGAATACATATTCCAGATAATCATTTGAACACTGCATCATCCAGTTGCTCATATTTTGACGGTTGATGCATATATTCTGTCTGTTCAGATCCTGTTCTTGTCTATATAGTGGTGTTCCCAATACATATTTATTATATGCCAAACCTGCAACAGCACTTGATGTTACAACGCTGCCTTCAATAAGACGAACTGGTTTATCTTTAGGTTCTACACAAACAATTCCATCACTTTCCTTTGAACATTCAGGACACACATAGTTATGGATTACATGTTTGATCAAGAACCATTCTGCTGGTTTGTATTTTAATTCATACGAAATCGTTGGCTTTAACTCTTTCATCAAAGAACCACACTCTGGACATGATCTGTCTTTTAATGAATGATGGATTGTTTCTTTTATTTCCAAATCTGAATAATCATTCTCTTTCGCTTTTGGCTTTCTCTTTTTGCCTTTTTTTGTATCCTTGACCTCAGGCTCCAATAAATCTACCGGATTCACATTATCAAGTGTCTTTTCGATTTCATTGAATAAAGGAAGCATTTCCAGACTTGTCTTTTCAGAAGTTGAGCCAAACTTGCTTCTTTTCATAGATGCAAGCTGATCCAAATATGTCATTTTAGAAATCGTTTCTCCAATCGCATATTCCATCAGCTCTTCACGGTCCATTTTTTCAAGCTTTTCTTGTAATTTATTAATTTCTTCAACATTTATCATACGCATAATATTATACCACAAACATGCATAAAAAGCCCGTAAATAAAGCATTTTATGCATATTTATATGATTTATTTTCGAAAGCTTTTTTCTGTTCCATCTTCAAGCCTTCAAGAAGCCATCTCAACTGCTGCTTCGTTATTGTAGCTATGCCATCATCACGAACTGGAAACTGAAAATGGCCCTTTTCTAGTCTTTTATACAAAAGCCAGAATCCATTTCCGTCCCAGTACAGACACTTTATTTTATTCCTGTGTTTGTTGCAGAATATGAACAACGCATCCTGAAATGGATTTATCTGGTACAGATCCTGAACGATAGATGCATATCCATCAATTCCTTTTCTCAGATCTGTAACATTCTTTACAATATAAATCTCTGGAATATCATCAAAACTAATCATAATGCCAAACATATTTTTATGATCCTTTGTATATCATTGTCCGGAGCAGATTCATCAAATTCAAAACTCATTCCATTTAATTTAAAACTGATGCACCCAGTGTTTGCAGATCCAACATCATCGTTCACTTCAACAGCTACAAGAGAAGGTGTTTCAACAGTCTTTTTATATCTGCTTCTTGCATTATAGAATGCTTTGTCAGATATACCATGAAGCTTACAGTACTGAGAAATACTCAAATTACTAGATTCTTGTTCTTCGAACATATGCATCCAATCCACTTTTGAAGTACCTGGCATAAAAATACGACCTCCTTGTGGCTCTATTATTTCACAAAGAGATCGTTCTTTTAATATGGGCTCTATTTGACGCTTACAATTATAATGATCTCAGGATGTAATTATTATGAGTAATGAGAAAACGATAAAATTATTATTAAAAGATGGCACGTTAAACGGACGTATTTATGCAAAGAATTCGGATTGGAACCCAGGTGTACTACATGTTTATCCTAGAAATCAGGTCAATGATTTTTTTGAAACCGATAATTGCAAGTATTACGGAATTTATTTATTGATATCTGAAAATATGGTTTATGTAGGGCAATCTTCTGATCTTTCAAAAAGAATTAAACAGCATTTGGATGGAAAAGACTGGTGGGACAAGGTAGTGTTATTAACTACGGATGACAATTCTTTAAATCGTTCTGATATAGATTACTTAGAGTCGGTATTAATTTCAAAAGCAGTGAAAACTGGAAGGTTAAGTTCAGATAATAAAAATCGAGGGAATAAGAAAAAGATAGATCCATTTAGAAAATGTGAAATGAACCGTTTTATTACTGAAGCATTATTCATGTTGAAAATGATAGATATTAAAGTGTTTGTTGAAAAGAAAGATACTGTAAGGATTAAAGGAAAATCAGCCGCAAAGAAATTTTTGGCAGAACGTGGAATTGTTCTTAATGATTTTACATGGGCAACCCTATCTAATATTAGTGATTATTATTGGGCTAACCCAAAGGTAGAGTGTTTAAAACAACATTGGGATATTATATTGAATGACTGGAATAAAGAAGAGTTGATTCATATACAAGTTCCTGCCAATTCTTTTAAAATTATTGAACAAGGAATAGGAGGAATTTATGTCAGGACAGATAAAACTCAATATTTAAATATTCATATTAATTATAATACCTTGGTAGAAAATAAAGGTAGAGTGGATTTTAAACCGTATGTAGTTAATAGATATTCATATAATGATGAAACAAAAACTACATATGAATATTAAATGAACTGTGAGTAAAACAAAAAAGCTATGACGAAAATGATTTCGTTATAGCTTCTTTTCTTCCTGGTTTCATAATACGAAAAAGAGCTACAATAAACATGAAGTTTTCATAACTCATACTTTTGTGCTTTGTAGGTTACTTTGTCTAGCAATGCTTGAAGGTCGTTAAGAGTTGTGCATTTTTTAAGTTGGCTGCTTAAATTATCATTAGAAGCAATACGCATAATTTTTCGGAATAAATAACTAAAATTGCTTGTATCTTCATCGTTTGTTGCAACCAATAAAATTAAATCAGCTTTTTCATTATCCCATAGAATAGGTGTGTCTAAATGTATCATACTTATAACAGATCTCTGAACGGTTTCCTTAGAACCATGAGGAACAGCAATGCCACGTGCAACATAGGTCCCACTAGACTGCATTCTATTTATGACAGAATCGTAGAAAGAAGATTTAACATAACTATTTTCTTCTAATAATTGACAATACTTTTTGATTAATGAGTTTTGAGTATAAAGGTTAGAATCATGGAAGAAAAGTAAGTAATCAGTCATTCCATTAGTTCCTAGTGACATTCCTTGATTTATATGGTTAAGATGATGTCGGATTACGGAATGATCAATGGATGTAAAGTTTTTTGATATATGAAGAACATTATCTTCTGAAAACTTGTGATTGGTTGTATTAATAACCAGATTATAATCGTTGCAATTTAATTTATATAAGTTGGATTCACAAAAAATATCTTTTATCTCAATTTCATGGAAATAAGATTCGATGATATTTTTTAAAAAAATTTCAATAGATAGTCCTTCGTTGCATAAAAGGGCAGCTTTATATTTCTTTATATTTGATGGACGATTTACTGCCGCAATGATATGAAGACAAATATAACCAAGTTCATCAGAATCAAAAAATATGTTTTCTATATCTTCAATGTCTTCTATAGTTGTCATTACTGCCATATACACTTCTGTATAATTTTCTTTAATCTGGGTAAGTAATGGATTTTTATTGCTCATGCCGTGTCGTATACGATGAATTGCCGGACAAAGATGATTCAATAAATTCTGTTTAAGTTCGTAATCTGTTGTAAATTCAAAATTTAGGCGAATGCTTAATATTTTAAGAAATTTCTCTAACACCTCCGATGTATCTGCTTCACAAGGCTGATTTATTTGTTTACGAGCTCCTAAAAGAAGACATGCAATATAAAATGTTTCAAACCCTGAAGTTTGGATATTAAAATCTTTCTCTAAGTATATTCTAACTAATGAAGCATAATAGTATTCTTGGCTGTTTTCATTGATGCAAAGTTTACTTGTAGCATATTTGTTGTTATAGCATCGTATAATCATTATTGCAATTTGAAGGATTGTTTTGTTGTAATCTTCATCTGTAAAATATGAGTTGGTTATTTTTTCTATAACATTCATGATATTAATTAATTTTTGAATATCCTGAGGTTGAAATAATGATTGTAAAATGAAACTATTTTTTTCAACTAATCTATCTGTGAAGTGTGAAATGTTATAAGAATCAGAATGTAATGTAGAGTTATATTCTGAGATTAAATAAGAATAAAACATTTCACGAATATTCGTTTCATCTCCCACGAGACTATAAAAACGTTTTCTTTCTAATTGTACTGAAACATGAAAAGAAAACATAAAAGAGTTTAAATTATTGATCAACTCACGAACTTTACCTGGGGAAGTGTAAAGCATCTGACAAAAGTCGGAAATGGTCTGTTTTTCTTCAAATAGAAGAGATTTGATTATTATATCAATATCATTTTCTGAAGAATTGGAAATAGATGACTGTTTGGTTATGTTTTGAATTAAATGAACATCATTAGGATTTATTTGAAGGCATATCCCTTTGTTTGATTTTTTGATAAGATTTGCAGGATATATCATTTTCTTAAAATCTTCATGATTAAGATAGTTGTGTACTGTGCGGCAAGAAATGTTCATTTTCTCTGCAATATCGTTAACAGTTATGAATTGGTTTTTGTGTGTGAGTAGGATTTCAAGTACTGTTTGTAATTTAGATTCAATCATAATATATTCCTTTATTTCATTATCATAATAAGTATAACAAATCCATAAGCTATAATGGGAAATAATTATTGCAACAAATTGTTAGATTGTTGTAAATTTTTGATATTTAAACATATTTATTCATGAATATGTTTTTTTGTATGATAAATGTGTAAGGAGGACATAGAAGGTGAAAAAGATTGCACATTGTATACATCACACACACTGGGATCTAATTTGGTACTTTTCTGTTCAAGATGCTACAGTTCAATTTTCATATAATATGAAAGAAATGTTAAACGGCTTTCGCACTGGGCGAATTTCTAATTTCTTTTTAGATGGACAAACTGTTCCTATTGCTGAATATTTAGAACTACATCCAGAAGACAAAGAATATGTAGAAGAATTGATTAGTGCTAAAAAACTTATTGTTGGGCCTTTTCAATCTCAACTTGATTGCTTTATTTGTAATGGTGAATCGGTTGTCAATAACTTACGATTAGGAATAAAAAAATCTAGAGAATTAGGTAATGTATCTAAAGTAGCTTATCTTCCTGACTCGTTTGGACATTCGTTTGATTTTCCTAAAATATTTAATCAATTTGGGATCGAAGATTTTGTAATTACACGAGGTGTTGGAGATGAGTATGGATTAGGTAGCGAATTTTACATGGAATCCAATGATGGTAGCAAATTATTAGTTTATACTATGATCGCGGGGTATGGATATGGGTGTTATCCATTTAAGAACGGAACATTATTCGATAAAACTGCAACCGATTATAATAAAATTAGTATCCATCACTTGATGGATAGGTTGTTAAATTATTCTACTATTCCTAATGAATTTGTTTTCCCATTAGGATTTGATCAAAATCCAGCAATGTTAGATATAGCACAAAGAATAAAAAAATATAATGCTGACCAAACTGAAATTGAATTTAGAGAAACGACATGGGAAAATTTCTTTGATGAAGTTCGAAAAAAGGGAGAAAATATTAAAACGCATAAGGGGGAGTTGTTTAGTACTCAGTATCACCGAGTTCACAAGTCAATTTTTTCAGCAAGAGCTGATATTAAGGCATTGCAGGATGTATGTGAGAGACTATTAACATATGAATTACAACCTTTAATGACAATGTTAGATTCTTTAGCAATTCAATATGACCATGGAATTATTGATAAAGCGTGGGATACCTTATTAAAGTGCCAGACACATTCCTCAGCAACTCTAACAGATGAAACAAATGATTATATTGAGCGAGAAACAAAAAATGCATTACAACTTGTACAATCAGCCTCTGTATATTTAATGAAGTTGGTAGCGTTATCGACTCAAAATGAAGAGAAGGAAATTCCGTTATTTATCTTTAATACAATTCCATATGAAATCAAAAGAATACAAACTATTAAAGTATTCTCAAGAACACCAAATTTTGTAATTAAAGAGAATGAAAAATTATTAAATTACACCATTTTAAGAACTAGCAAGAAGAATCATGGTGTTCTAAGAAAAAATGTAAATTTGGTTGATGAATCAAAATTCTATTATGAGTCTGACGTTATTCTAGAATCACCAATATTACCTGGTGTTTGTTATAGAAAACTAAATATTGTAGACGGAAAAACAGGTGGAAAAGTTGTACAAGAGTATGATAGATTTATTGAAAACAGTCGATATCGAATTCATTTAAACGAAAATGGATTATTTATACAGGATAAAAAACTGAATTTGTTTACAGATAATGCAATATGGATTGAAGAATCAGGTGATGAAGGTGATAGTTTTGATTATTCATATCCAAAATTTGATAAGTTAATTATTGATGATTTATCTACTTCTTCGTGTAAATATTATGTTTCACAGGAACGACAATGGATGACAATAGAAGGGAAAATGTTGATTCCAAATGATTTAAATAGTCGAAAAAATGACGAATTAAATTCAGATTTAACATATTTTATCTGTATTGAATTGGATAACAATTCTGATGTTATTCATATTAAAGGACATTTTAATAATCAAGCTGAACAACATCGAGTTCGTTTTGTGATTAAAGGTGAGGAACCACAGAAATATTCTTATGCTGGTACACAATACGGAATTGTAGAACGTGAGACAATACCATCAGGATTGAAAAAATGGAAGAAGGAAAAATGGTTTGAAGAACCAAGTCCAACATTCCCATTATTGAATCATGTTAGTAGAAAAGGTACATATACGACAACAGTATATACAAGGGGGTTAAAAGAATACGAATTTATAAATGAAGGCAATAAGGATATAGCTCTAACTGTATTCCGTAGTTATGGAGCTATGGGATATCCTGATCTAAATCGAAGACCTGGAAGGCCAAGTGGCCTTGACTATATGGTTTTCAACACACCAGAGTGTCAAATGAAGAAAAATAATGAATTTGATTTTGGTATATCGTATTCAGATAATGCTGACTTTAACATGATTAACAAACGATATATATTGTTTGCATCAGATTTGATGTATTATCAAAAACAAGATTTTGATAAGTCAGTGAATCCAATATCATATTTTCCAACAAATGCATTAGAAATTGTGTTACCTTCAAATTATGACTTTTTTTCATTAGGAGATTCAAATGTTGGCTTTGGAAGCTTAGTAAAAGCGGATAAGTCTGAGACTTATATCTTACGAGTATATAATAATGAAGATTCAAATAAACTGGAGATGCCAAAAATAAACAACAATTACTTTGAAACAAGAGTTGTAAATTTAGAAGAAGACATGTTAAATACAGAACCGTTTAGTGAATTGCTAGAAGGGGAATTCAGAAATATTCAATTAAAGAAGGAGAAACGAATATGAAAATTATTGGAGTTTGCGCTTGCCCAGCAGGAATTGCTCATACATATATGGCAGCCGAAAATTTAGAAAATGTAGCTAAAAAAAGAGGGTATGAAGTAAAAATTGAAACAAATGGTTCATCTGGTGTAGAAAACCATTTGACCGAAGAAGATATCAAAACTGCCGATTACGTTATCATAGCTGCAGACACTAGCGTAGAAACTGAAAGGTTCCGTGGTAAAAAAATGCTTGTAACGTCTGTTACAGAGGCTGTTCGTCATGTTAATAAAATCTATGAACAAATTGAAAATGATGAAGTAGAGGTTTATTAGAAATATAGGTAGTGTAAAGAATTTATGAAAAACTCGATATATGAAGATCGAAATTTGATTAA
>ERZ859776.786-NODE-786-length-13556-cov-6.918080_pt1 | contig 13556 bp, 8 predicted proteins | sample MGYA00509987_ERZ859776 | MGnify/ENA primary metagenome ERZ859776 (study PRJEB30046, sample SAMN00715146) | human gut metagenome | study: EMG produced TPA metagenomics assembly of the A metagenome-wide association study of gut microbiota in type 2... | reverse complement strand
TATTCCTATTATTATCAATTTGAAAGAAAAGGGGAAAGATGTAAATGCACTGAAAGCTACATTAATATCGTTTGCCTTGCTGATAGGTTTCTTTTATGCGGGTGATATGATGCTGAAATTGTTTCATGTGGACATTGAGTCATTTGCGGTGGCCGGTGCGTTTGTTATTTTTCTGATGTCGCTGGAAATGATTCTTGATATTGAAATCTTTAAAAACCAGGGGCCGATTAAAGAAGCAACGCTGGTTCCGCTGGTCTTTCCGCTATTGGCCGGAGCGGGAGCTTTTACCACTTTACTCTCTTTGCGTGCTGAATATGCCAGTATTAATATTATCATTGCATTAGTCTTGAATATGATATGGGTATATTTTGTTGTCAGCATGACCGGGAGGGTAGAACGTTTTTTGGGTAAAGGCGGCATTTATATTATCCGTAAATTTTTTGGCATTATCCTGTTAGCAATTTCAGTGCGTTTGTTTATGGCAAATATTTCATTGCTGTTGGACAGCTTTCGTCATTAGTTCTTCTTTTCTTTTTCCTGTGTAGAAGGAATTGTAACAGCTTTCCATAAAGAAAGATATTGAAAGGCATCATAGGGCAACTTACCGTGTGTTGAAATTCCCGGTCTATCCCTGCTTCTAAGAATCCAAGCGTGGATGAAGCGAATAAATAAAGATAGTGGTATACCATCGCCAGAACTATTTGTAGCCCGTCATGCTTCCTATATTGTACAGGGATTTATCATTTTCGTACAATGCTTTGGATTATTTGCTTGAAAAGCGAAAAAAAAAAGACTTTTTATTTTGCGTGTAGGCTTTAATTCGTATTTTTGGGCATTGCTACAAGCTTTGTAGCGCATATACCTGAAATAATTAACCTTTAAATAATGCACAACTATGAGTTATTTACGATTTGACAAGACCTTGATGGTTAATCTGCAAGAATCTTTGCCAAGGGAGATACTTCGGACTAACAAATCGGGGGCCTATCATTGTACGACAATTGTAGATTGTAACACACGAAAATATCATGGGTTGTTGGTGATTCCCGTTCCCAACCTGGATGATGAAAACCATGTGCTGCTGTCTTCTTTGGATGAAACAGTGATTCAGCACGGTGCAGAGTTTAACTTGGGATTGCACAAGTATCAGGGAAATAATTTTAGTCCGAACGGACATAAGTATATCCGTGAGTTTGATTGCGAGCATATCCCGGCAACTACTTACCGTGTGGGAGGCGTTATTCTCCGCAAAGAGAAAATTTTTGTACATCATGAGAACCGGATACTGATTCGTTACACCTTGGTCGATGCCCATTCGGCAACAACACTTCGGTTCCGTCCCTTTTTGGCATTCCGCAGCGTACGCGAATACACGCACGAAAATGCACAGGTAAGCCGTGATTACCAACCGGTGGAAAACGGTATTAAAACCTGTATGTATCCCGGTTATCCGGAACTTTATATGCAGTTGAACAAAAAGAACGAATTTCATTATCAGCCGGATTGGTATCGTGGCATTGAATACCCGAAAGAACAGGAACGCGGTTACGATTTTAATGAAGACCTGTATGTACCCGGTTATTTTGAAGTAGATATAAAGAAGGGTGAAAGTATCGTTTTCTCTGCGGGTATCTCCGAAATTTCACCGCGTAAGCTAAAGCAGACTTTTGAGGCTGAGGCAGAAGACCGTACTCCGCGTGACAGCTTTTATCACTGTTTGAAAAATTCTGCTCACCAGTTCCACAATAAACAAGGAGAAGAACATTATGTACTTGCAGGCTATCCCTGGTTTAAATGCCGTGCGCGCGACTTGTTTATCTCTTTACCGGGCTTAACTTTGGCCGTGGACGAACAAGATGAATTCGAGGATGTTATGAGAACGGCGGAAAAGGCTATCTATGCTTTCATTGAGGATAAACCGGTTGGTTATAAAATATATGAGATGGAACATCCTGACGTGCTTTTATGGGCAGTATGGGCTTTACAGCAGTATGCCAAGGATACATCGCGCGAACAATGCCGTTTGAAATACGGCAGGTTATTGGAGGATATTATGAATTATATCTGCGCTCGTAAGCATGATAATCTTTTCTTGCATGAAAACGGTTTGCTTTACGCAAATGGCAAGGAAAAGGCTGTTACCTGGATGAACTCTACGGTTAACGGGCATCCTGTAATCCCTCGCACCGGATATATTGTTGAGGTGAATTCGCTGTGGTATAATGCTTTGCGTTTTGTTGCGGACATTGTGCGTGAGGGTGGGAATGACATTCTTGCAGACAAATTGGATGCTCAGGCAGAAATAACAGGAAAATCGTTTGTGGAAGTTTTTCGTAATGAGTACGGGTATCTGTTTGATTATGTAGACGGTTATATGATGGATTGGAGCGTTCGTCCCAATATGATATTTGCTGTTGCTTTTGACTATTCTCCATTGGATAGGGCACAGAAGAAGCAGGTACTTGATATTGTGACAAAAGAATTGCTGACTCCGAAAGGTCTGCGTACATTGAGCCCTAAGAGTGGGGGATATAATCCCAATTATGTTGGTCCTCAGATTCAGAGAGATTACGCATACCACCAAGGCACAGCCTGGCCGTGGCTTATGGGCTTTTATATGGAAGCGTACCTGCGTATATATAAGATGAGTGGTATTTCGTTTGTAGAGCGGTATCTGATTGGTTTTGAAGATGAGATGACGAGCCATTGCATAGGTTCTCTGCCCGAGTTATTCGATGGAAACCCGCCGTTTAAAGGAAGAGGCGCGGTATCGTTCGCCATGAATGTGGCGGAGATTCTGCGTATCTTGAAATTGTTGTCTAAGTATAATTTATAGGAGGAGGAACGAAGATGAAAGTTTTAATGTTTGGTTGGGAATTTCCTCCCAAAATATATGGTGGCCTTGCAGTTGCATCATACGGAATCACGAAGGGTTTGAGTCAGCAGGGAGATGTGGAGACTACTTTCTGTATGCCTAAGCCTACAGGTGAAGAAGAGAAATTCTTGAATATAATCGGTATGAATCAGGTGCCTATCGTGTGGCGTGATGTTGATTACGATTATTTGAAGTCTCGTTTGTCGACAATGAGTCCGGAGCAATATTATGCTTTGCGCGACCATATTTACTCGGATTTCTCCTATATGCACGTCAATGATCTTGGCTGTATGGACTTTGCCGGCGGTTATCCCGGAAATTTGCACGAAGAAATCAATAACTTCTCGATTATAGCCGGAGTTGTGGCACGTCAACAGGAATTCGACATTATTCATGCGCACGATTGGCTGACATATCCGGCTGGTGTACATGCGAAGATGGTGAGTGGCAAACCGCTCTGTATCCATGTGCATGCAACAGATTTTGACCGTTCGCGGGGGAAGGTTAACCCCACGGTCTATTCCATGGAAAAAAACGGAATGGATTATGCCGACTGCATTATGTGTGTGTCGGAACTTACCCGTCGTACTGTTATCAACGAGTATCATCAAGATCCGAGAAAGGTATTTGCCATGCATAATGCGGTGTACCCGCTTTCGCAAGAATACCAGGATATTCCGCGTCCTGAACATTCGAAAGAGAAGGTCGTGACTTTCCTCGGACGTATCACTATGCAGAAAGGTCCGGAATATTTTGTGGAAGCTGCTGCACTGGTGTTGCAACGTACCCGCAACATCCGCTTTGTGATGGCCGGTTCGGGTGATATGCTGAATGCCATGATTAATATGGCTGCCGAACGTGGCATTGCAGACCGTTTCCATTTTCCCGGCTTTATGAAAGGTAAGCAAGTGTACGAAGTTTATAAGAATAGTGATGTATTCGTTATGCCTTCCGTTTCCGAGCCTTTCGGTATCGCTCCGTTGGAAGCCATGCAGTGCGGAACTCCCTCTATCATTTCCAAGCAGTCCGGATGTGGTGAAATCCTCGATAAGGTAATTAAGACCGATTATTGGGATATTCATGCTATGGCGGATGCTATTTATTCCATCTGTATGAATCCGTCTTTATTCCATTATCTTCAGGAAGAAGGAAAGAAAGAAGTGGACGGAATTACCTGGGAAAAGGTGGGCTTGAGAATCCGTGCTCTTTACGAGGATGTGTTAAGAAACTATGGTAAATAATAAAACAACAAATACTAATGAGAACTATCTGTCTTTATTTTGAGATACATCAAATTATACATCTGAAACGTTATCGTTTCTTTGATATTGGTACAAACCATTACTACTATGATGATTATGCCAATGAAACAAGTATTAATGAAGTTGCCGAACGTTCGTATATTCCTGCACTGAATACGCTTATTGGGATGGTGAAGGATTCGGGTGGTGCGTTTAAAGTGGCTTTATCCATCTCAGGTGTGGCATTGGAGCAACTGGAAATCCATGCACCTGCAGTAATCGACCTGTTGCACCAGCTCAATGATACGGGATGCTGTGAGTTCTTGGCTGAACCGTACTCTCATGGACTTTCTTCTTTAGCTAATGAAGATTGCTTCAAGGAAGAGGTGATGCGTCAGAGTGCTAAAATGAAACAAATGTTTGGCAAAGCGCCCAAGGTATTCCGTAACTCCAGTCTGATTTACAATGACGAAATTGGTGCCATGGTGGCAAGTATGGGTTTTAAGGGAATGCTGACTGAAGGGGCAAAACATGTGCTTGGCTGGAAGAGTCCGCACTATGTGTACCATTGTAATATGAATCCGAACTTAAAGTTGCTGTTGCGCGATTTTAAACTGTCGGATGATATTAGTTTGCGTTTCTCGAATTCCGAGTGGAACGAATATCCGTTGTTTGCCGATAAATATATCAGTTGGATCGATGCATTCCCGCAAGAGGAGCAGGTTATCAACATATTTATGGAGCTTTGTTCATTAGGGATGTCACAGCCTTTATCCTCCAATATTCTGGAATTCCTGAAGGCATTGCCTGCATGTGCTAAGGAAAAAGGCATTACTTTCTCAACTCCTACCGAAATTGTTACCAAGTTGAAATCCGTTTCACAATTGGATGTACCTTATCCTATGTCGTGGGTGGATGAAGAAAGAGATACAAGTTGCTGGTTGGGTAATGTAATGCAGCGTGAGGCTTTCAATAAACTGTATAGTGTGGCCGAGCGTGTACATATCTGTGATGACCGCCGCATCAAGCAGGATTGGGATTATTTGCAGGCCAGCAACAACTTCCGCTTTATGACGACCAAGAATAGTGGAGTAGGGTTGAACCGCGGTATCTATGAATCACCGTATGATGCTTTCACCAACTATATGAATATTTTGGGAGACTTTATCAAGCGTGTTGATTCTCTTTATCCGGTGGATATTGATAACGAGGAGCTGAATGCTTTGCTTACTACAATCAAGAATCAGGGGGATGAAATAGAAGAACTTCATAAAGAGTTGGAAAAAGCGCAGAAAAAGTTGGAAAAGGAAAAAGCCGCTGAGAAGAAAAAAGAGCCGAAAGATGCTTCTAAGTCTGCGGTCAAGTCTACTGCAAAAAAGGTTACGGCAAAGAAGCCTGCTGCCAAGTCTGCCAAATAGCACTATCTGGCTTTAGATAATGTTAGTCCTCCATGCTTTATTTGAGAGTATGGAGGACTTTTTTTGTAGCTTGGATTAATTCTATTCTGCTTATGTCAGAACCTTCTCTTTCTTTAAAGTAAACTATACACAAAAATCTTCATTTATAAAAACTAAACTTCGGTTTTTATAAATGAAGATTTTTGTTTATAAAGATATAGAATCTAAGTTCCTGCTTTTTTTACTTATTGAAAGAAGTATATGTAACCTCTATTTGCAATTTGGTTCCACCCTGTTCCGGGTCTCCACCTTTCAGCTTGGCATACGTAGGCTTCAAGTCATGCTGAATACCAATTATGGAAGGAGTAGTGCTGTTTGTATCGTAGGTCACAACTACGGGGATTATTACTACTTTATCCCAATCCTTTCCTTCGCCTTCGCTCCATTCTGTTTCCCATGCAGTTTCATTCCACGATGTACCTGCCGCTTCTTTGGCTTTCTGTTTGGCGGCCTTTTTTTCATTGATGCAAGCAGAAACCAGACGGGCTATATTCATAAAGGTGTATTGGTTGGTTTCGATACTGTTGTGAGTTGCGACAAAAGAGGTTACATTGTTTGCAAGCTCATTGTTGACAAAGAAAGAATCCATGTCTTTTTTACGCAGCAATAGTACGGTTTCCGGTGCACTCATGCTGAATTTATACTTGTTACTTTCCTGATTATAGTTTGTGAAAGTCAGCTTGACGGCATTCAGTGTGTCGTTTGACAACTCTTCATGTATTTTATCATAGGGCAAGGTTGCCTCTGTAAAGATACCTGCAGGCGATTTGAGATAACTCCAACCGGTTTCATTCGCTTTCTTGATTAATTCCTCGGAGCTTTCAAACTTATTGGCTTGAATAACTTCTTTGGTGGAGGCAAACACTGTTGCCGTACTATAATATAAAGAGTCTTTACCGTCTTTTTTGGTGAGCTTCACTCCTAAACTGTCTACGTAATGAAAGCGGAATTGCATTTGCAGGTCCACACGGTCAACGTATAGAATTGTTCCGTCTCCGTAATCCGTCTTAATATAGACTCCTTTCAATACATTGTCAATAAACTTCTCCGAGTTTTTGAAGAAATCGTTTTCTCCTCTTTGGTAGGCTCTGTTCAACTGCAGGAGTTCATTTCCAAACAGCTTGCTTAGAGGCAGAGTTACATTGGGATAAAAAAGACTGTTTCCATTAGAGTCGGTAGCATTTCTTACAGAGTCGGGAACAGAGGTGTCATAAGCAGTATATGCTTTGTGCAACTCAAAATAACCGGTTTTTTCAAAATGCGGCTTGTCAGTTTCGTTTCCGTAATATTCTTTCGGATTAATATCGGTATAGTGCTTGTTTTCTAATCTTTTGTCCAGCTCATATACCGACATTCTGCATGGATTTAAGGAATCTCCGAACCATGAAGAGTAGTATATTGTCAACTGTGCTGAAACGACGGTATCACCCGCCATTGTTCCCACATGCTTTTCCGGGTCGTATACTGCGGGGAATTTGAAGTCATCCGTACAGTTCAGCTCAGTCAGGAAGCTGGCTTCGTAGCTTCCAAAACCTTCGGGAGCAGGATCTGTGAATTTACCTACATATCCCGTACTTGTCTTGGCATAAACTTTTTCTGCAAGGAGAGATTTGGTGGTGACATCAAAAGTCGTAGTTGTGGCTGAAATACCGTCAGAATCAGGTAACATGCTCATGCCCAATGTGCCGGTATTGTCATCGCATCCGTAGAAAGCCAGAATTGCAAAAAGCAATATCCCTAAATATTTTACTTTCATAATTCTTCGTATTGATACTTTATTTTTATTCTGCCCCCCAAACCTGGTCGTAGAAGTCGTTGCAGGCATCTGCAAAGATTTCGGGAGATTGATAGCCTAAGACAGGCTTGCCGATTTGGCGGGCATATGCTATCACTTCCTCATTCACGTGTTCGCTTTGCTGGATGACACCGTCGGAATAGTCCACCGCCAGTTTGCAGAGAGCTGTATAGTCAACCGGCTCTTTCAAATCGGCAACGTCTTTCTTACTGATACCCTTCAGAAGAAGCTTGTTGGCAAAATCGGGATGGAACGGTTCCTTGAAGTCATTGTCATAAAGTGAAAAGACAACTTTTGCATCTCTGAATGACGGTTCGTCTTTATACGCTTTCTTGATATACAGCGGTGCTAATGCAGTCATCCAACCGTGGCAGTGGATGACGTCCGGACACCAACGCAGTTTCTTGACTGTTTCCAATACACCGCGTGCATAGAAAATAGCGCGTGCATCGTTGTCCTCATATTCAACGCCGTTCTCATCAACTACTTGCAGGCGGTTCTGAAAGTAATCGTCGTTGTCGATAAAGTAAACTTGCATGCGGGCAGACTGTATGGAAGCTACTTTAATGATAAGCGGATGGTCGGTATCGTCAATGATAAGGTTCATGCCGGAGAGACGTATCACTTCGTGCAATTGGTTTCTGCGTTCGTTGATGTTTCCCCATTTGGGCATAAACGTTCTGATTTCTCTGCCTTTTTCTTGGATTGCTTGCGGCAGGTTTCTGCCAACAAGGGACATCTCGGATTCTGAAACGTAAGGGGTAATTTCTTGTGTTATAAATAAAACCTTGTTCGCTTTTGTCATAATAACGATGTTCTCAATTATTCTGCAAAGATATAAAAAAAATCGGGCAATAAAGCAAGACGAGCTCATCTATAATTCCTTATGAATTGTTAACTGTTTGTGTATCAGTGATAAAAAGGGTCGGATACAGCTTTGGGTATGGAATGACTTTTGCATTAATTTATGATATTTCTTCTTTATGTGGTAAATAATAGCTTATTTTGCATCGTTTTGCGAACAACTAAGTTATTATATAACCAATAAAAATGGAAATAGTACATACTATCAAGGACTTGCAGGCCGGACTTTCGGCTATGAGAGCCCAGGGTAAGAAGGTCGGTCTGGTACCTACGATGGGGGCCTTGCATGCCGGTCATGCTTCATTGGTAAAACGTTGTGTGGCGGAGAATGATGCCGCTGTAGTCAGTGTTTTTGTAAATCCTACTCAGTTTAATGACCAAAATGATTTAATCAAATATCCCCGTACGCCGGAAGCTGATTGTCGTTTGTTGGAAGAATGTGGGGCTGCGTTTGTTTTTGCTCCGGCAGTGGAGGAGATGTATCCGGAACCGGATACGCGCCAATTCAGCTACGCACCTTTGGATACGGTAATGGAAGGAGCCTTTCGTCCGGGACACTTTAACGGTGTGTGCCAGATTGTGAGCAAGTTGTTTGATGCGGTGCAGCCGGATCGCGCCTATTTCGGAGAAAAGGACTTTCAGCAATTGGCCATTATCCGTGAAATGGTGCGTCAGATGAAGTATCCGTTGGAGATTGTAGGTTGTCCCATCGTACGTGAGGAAGACGGCTTGGCGCTGAGTAGCCGCAATGCCCGTTTGTCTGACGAGGAACGCAAAAATGCTTTGAAAATTTCGCAGACTTTATTTGAAAGTCGTACCTTTGCGGCTTCGCATACGGTTGCTGAGACACAGAAGTTTGTGGAAGATACCATTGTAGCCGCTCCCGGCTTGCGTCTGGAATACTTTGAACTGGTGGACGGTAATACGTTGCAGAGGATTGCCGATTGGGAAGATACCTCGTATGCCGTGGGTTGCATTACGGTGTTCTGCGGAGAAGTCCGCCTGATTGACAATATCAAGTATAAGGAATAATAAACATAAAAAAGCCAATCTTATGATGATTGAAGTGTTGAAGTCTAAAATCCATTGCGCCCGTGTTACGGAAGCCAACCTCAATTATATGGGGAGCATCACGATTGACGAGGATTTGATGGATGCCGCTAACATGATTGCCGGCGAAAAGGTTTATATTGCCGACAATAATAACGGTGAACGTTTTGAAACTTACATCATTAAAGGCGAGCGCGGTTCGGGCAAAATCTGTTTGAACGGCGCGGCAGCCCGCAGGGTTCAACCGGATGACATTGTTATTATCATGTCGTATGCATTGATGGACTTTGAAGAGGCCAAGACGTTTAAGCCGACGGTGATTTTTCCTGATCCGGTGACAAACAAGGTGGTGAAATAAGTTCTGTATCAGATAGAAAGAAAAAGAAAGCGTATCGTTCATTGCGATACGCTTTCTTTCTTTTTATGGTGAAACTTCTTTAGTTCTTCAGTTGTTCATTCATCGCTGCAGCAGCTTTCCGCCCGTCGCCCATAGCAAGGATTACGGTAGCGCCGCCGCGGACAATGTCGCCACCGGCATAAATGGTCGGTATGGACGACTGCATACTGTCGTTTACGGCAATCGTACCTTTGCGCCCCAATTCAAGTCCTTTGATAGAACTCGGAACAATCGGATTAGGCGATACACCCACGCTGACAATAGCAAGGTCTATGTCAATCGTTTCGGTAGCTCCCGGAATGGGGACAGGACTGCGGCGTCCGGATGCATCGGGTTCGCCCAGTTCCATTTTCTGAAGAACCACCTGTTTTACTTTTCCTTGCTCGTCGGCAATGTATTCTATCGGGTTGTGGAGTGTAAGGAATTCCACACCTTCTTCCTTGGCATGTTTCACTTCCTCGATGCGTGCGGGCATTTCTTCTTCCGAGCGGCGGTAGATAATCATAGCGCGTTCGGCGCCCAGGCGGCGGGCTGTGCGGACGGAGTCCATAGCCGTGTTACCGCCACCGATAACGGCTACGCATTTACCGAAGGGCACGGGCGTATCGGAATCTTCGCTGGCGGCATCCATCAGGTTGACGCGTGTCAGGTATTCGTTGGACGATAGGATATTGATGGAGTTTTCGCCGGGGATGTTCATAAAGTTCGGCAGTCCGGCACCGGAAGCGACGAATATGCCTTTGAACCCTTCTTCTTCCAGTTGTTCTACGCTTAATGTCTTGCCAATGATGCAGTCCTTGATAAACTTCACACCCATTTGGGCAAGGTTCTCGATTTCTACATCCACAATCTTGTTGGGTAGACGGAACTCGGGGATACCGTATTTCAATACGCCGCCGATTTCGTGCAGTGCCTCGAATACGGTAACATCGTAACCATATTTCGCCATATCTCCGGCGAAAGACAGACCGGCAGGTCCCGAACCGATTACAGCAATCTTAATGCCGTTCTTTTCTTTGATTTCCGGTACGGAGATTTGTCCGCTTTCCCGCTCGTAATCTGCGGCGAAGCGTTCCAGATAACCGATGGCAACCGGTTTTTCGTTCATCTTCAAATGGATACACTTGGATTCGCATTGCTTTTCCTGCGGACATACACGACCGCAGACAGCGGGCAATGCGCTGGTTTCTTTCAATGTCTTGGCTGCTTCCAGAAACTCGCCGCGTTCTATATTCTTGATGAAACGGGGTATGTCTATACCTACGGGGCAACCCTCCATGCACCCCGGATTGGCGCAGTCCAAACAGCGTTTGGCCTCTGTCAGGGCCTGTTCCTCGGTCAATCCCCGGTTCACTTCTTCCTTGCGGCTGTGTGAACGGTATTCCGCATCCAACTCGTTCATTTCCACGCGGGGAATGGCAGTACGCTCTTTGGCTTTCATGGATTTGCGCAACTCTTGGCGCCAAGCGGCATTGCGGCTTTTTTCATCTTCTGCCTGAGTATTTTCGCCAGTTGCCTGACAAGTTTGCGGTTCTTCCAGTTTATGCATTTCTTCGCGTTCGATATTTTTGAATGCACCCATGCGTTTCAGCATTTCGTCGAAATCTACCTGGTGACCGTCAAATTCGGGGCCGTCTACGCATACAAATTGGGTTTTACCGCCGATGGTGATGCGGCAGGCGCCGCACATTCCGGTTCCGTCTACCATGATGGTATTCAAGGATACATCGGTGGGTATTTCGTATTTCTTCGTCAGCAAACAAACGAATTTCATCATAATGGCCGGGCCGATACAGAAGCATTTGTCTACTTTCTCGCGTTTGATAACATCTTCCACACCTTCCGTAACCAAACCTTTACGGCCGTATGAACCGTCGTCCGTCATGATAATGACCTCGTCGGAGCTTTCGCGCATCTCTTTTTCAAGGATAATCAGCTCTTTGGTGCGTCCTGCCAGCACTGTAATCACACGGTTACCGGCAGCTTTCAATGCCTGCACGATGGGGAGCATCGGGGCTACACCCACACCGCCACCGGCGCAAACAACAGTTCCGAAGTTCTCGATATGGGTGGCTTGTCCCAGCGGACCGACAACATCGGTTATATAATCACCTTCATTCAGCTCACACAAGCGGGTAGATGAGAGACCTACTTCCTGTACAACCAAAGTGATAGTTCCCTTTACAGGGTCGGCAGCGGCAATGGTCAGCGGCATGCGCTCGCCTTTTTCGCCTACACGTACTATTACAAAGTGTCCTGCCTTGCGCGATTTAGCAATTAACGGTGCTTCAATTACTAATTTGAAGACCTTTTCAGAGAAATGTTCTTTGCTAATGATTTTATTCATTATCTTATAATTTTGTTGGTGTAATTACGCGATTTCTTTCAGAATGATAGATTTTGCAAAGATACGGGTTATTTGTTAATAACAAAGAATGTGCAGGGAAAAAAGAGGCAGAGGGAAGGGATGAAAGGGTTTTGAGGATAGAGAATGAACTTTTAAGGGAAGAGGAACTTGAGGAGTGAGGGGACAATTATGGGGATTTTAGTTTTGACACACATTCCTGTAAGATATAAGGCTTTCAGCCTTCTGCTCTGTATGAAAGGTGCGTCAGAATAATAGGAATTTTATATTCTGACGCACCTTTTATTATTTTGAATGAGGAAATGATGTTTCCTTAGTCAATCATCTCAAATCCTGTATACGGAACCAGTGCTTTCGGAATGCGGATACCTTCCGGTGTCTGGTTGTTTTCCAATAGCGCTGCTACGATACGCGGCAATGCCAGTGCAGAACCGTTCAGTGTGTGGCAAAGCTCTGTTTTCTTTTCCGCTGTACGGTAGCGGCATTTCAGGCGGTTGGCCTGATAAGTGTCGAAGTTGGATACCGAACTTACTTCCAGCCAGCGTTTCTGCGCTTCGGAGTACACCTCGAAGTCGAAGCAAAGTGCAGCTGTAAAACTCATGTCGCCACCACACAGACGCAGGATGCGATAGGGCAGTTCCAGTTTCTGGAGCAATCCTTCCACGTGGTTCAGCATTTCCTGATGAGACTCTTTGGAATGTTCCGGCTTGTCGATGCGCACCAATTCTACTTTGGAGAATTCGTGCAGACGGTTCAAGCCGCGCACGTCTTTACCGTATGAGCCTGCTTCGCGACGGAAACATTGCGTGTAAGCGCAGTTTTTGATAGGAAGCTGCTTCTCGTCAAGGATTACATCGCGATAGATATTCGTTACGGGAACTTCGGCAGTCGGAATCAGATACAAATCGTCCACTTCGCAATGGTACATCTGACCCTCTTTGTCGGGTAGCTGGCCGGTACCGTAACCGGAAGCGGCATTGACCACTGTCGGCGGCATTATTTCCGTATAGCCCGATTTGCGTGCCTCGTCCAGGAAGAAGTTAATGAGCGCACGTTGGAGCTGTGCGCCTTTTCCTTTATATACAGGAAAGCCCGCACCCGTGATTTTAACACCCAGATCAAAGTCTATCAGGTCGTATTTCTTGGCCAGTTCCCAGTGTGGAAGCGCATCTTTGGGAAGTTCGGTTTCCATACCGCCCATTTTTTCCACCACATTGTCATCGGCGCCTACACCTTCGGGTACGCTGTCGTAAGGAACATTGGGAATTGTATAGAGCAGGTTCTGCAGGTCGGTTGCAGCTTGGTCCATTTCTTCCTGCAATGCCTTGTTGGCTTCTTTCAATTCGGCTACACGGTTTTTGGCAGTCTCTGCCTCGTCTTTCTTGCCCTCTTTCATCAGCATTCCGATAGATTTGGACAGGGAATTGACTTCCGACAGGTTCTTATCTAAGATTGTTTGGGTGTTGCGTCGTTTGTTGTTGGTTTCCAGCACTTGCTCAATGGTTTCTTTGG
>ERZ859776.782-NODE-782-length-13586-cov-3.550218_pt1 | contig 13586 bp, 10 predicted proteins | sample MGYA00509987_ERZ859776 | MGnify/ENA primary metagenome ERZ859776 (study PRJEB30046, sample SAMN00715146) | human gut metagenome | study: EMG produced TPA metagenomics assembly of the A metagenome-wide association study of gut microbiota in type 2... | reverse complement strand
AAGGGTTGGGCTGTTCGCCCATTAAAGCGGTACGCGAGCTGGGTTCAGAACGTCGCGAGACAGTTCGGTCCCTATCTATCACGGGCGTAGGAAATTTGAGGAGAGCTGACCTTAGTACGAGAGGACCGGGTTGGACGTACCGCTGGTGCACCTGTTGTTCTGCCAAGGGCATAGCAGGGTAGCTAAGTACGGACGGGATAAACGCTGAAGGCATCTAAGCGTGAAGCCCCCTTCGAGATAAGATTTCCCATAGCGTAGGCTAGTAAGGACCCATGAAGACTACATGGTTGATAGGCCGGAGGTGGAAGTGCAGTAATGTATGCAGCTGACCGGTACTAATAGTCCGAGGGCTTGACCAAGCATTTTAATCTGCGGAGCAGATAAAAATGCGAATATGTACGAAAGCAAAGGAGCAGAAGCAATTAAAAGAATTGCGAGGAGCGACTGGTTGCCGAAAGGCAATGCGAAGTACATACAAGCGTAAGCTTGAGCATAAAAAGCAAGAGCAGATTAAAATACAGATGTATCGCTACATCAAAGGTTAGGAACGAGAAAGATAAGAAATTAGAGAAAACGCATTGTGAAGTTATGTTGTTTAGTTTTGAGGGTATGACCTCAAAAGAGAAGATCCGGTGACGATAGCAAGGAGGAACCACCTGTTCCCATGCCGAACACAGAAGTTAAGCTCCTTAACGTCGATGATACTTGGTGGGTGACTGCCTGGGAAAGTAGAAAGTTGCCGGAACGAAAGAATGCTGAAGATAACGACAGAAGTCGTTATCTTTGGTGTTTAAAGAAAAAGTTAGCGAAAGCTAAAGAGATATTCCTCTATAGCTCAGTTGGCAGAGCGCATGACTGTTAATCATGATGTCGCTGGTTCGAGCCCAGCTGGAGGAGCCAATTTGATGACCTACTTTTGTAGGTCATTTTTTATTTACTTTTCAAAATTAGGGAGTAATAGTAAACGATGTAAGCGTACATCTGATACTATTGCTCCCTTTTTTGTTACAAACTTTTATATCAAAATGATAGATTAGAAATGTCTTTCAGACGTTTCTAATGTGTCCTTTTGAATAATCGAACACATCACATAAAACTGAAGAAAAGGTAATTAAGTAAACAAGATTTTCGACGAGCCGTCTGCTGTACACGCATTTGCGAACAATGTACAAGAAGAAAAAGAATGCGGGAAACTCTTTGCCACAACTCGAAAATCGGTAATAATGATACTTCGGTAATTCGCCGCTCGGTCACAATGAAGACGGAGTATATCTCAAGATATAATGTGACGTCCCACGTCTTACTTAATTTCCGGAAAATACAAACTTTTTTAAGGAGGGTTGAATATGCAATTTGATTATTTTTATGGCAATGAGGCAGAGCAATTTACTTTTTACAGAATACCAAAAATTCTTATAACGTCGCCTCACTTCAAAAAAATATCCGACAGTGCTAAGCTACTTTACGGTCTTATGCTTGACCGAATGAGTTTATCAATTCGTAACGGTTGGCTTGATGATGACAACAGAGCATATATTTTCTTTACTACGAATGATGTTATGGAGCAGATGTGCTGCGGAACAGAAAAAGCCACAAAAATGCTTACAGAACTTGATAGTGAAAAAGGTATCGGACTTATTGAAAGAGTAAAACAAGGACAAGGCAAACCTGCAATAATATATCTTAAAAAGTTTTATGAGCTTGAAGATACTGCACGTTCAACAAAACTTTCGGAAATTGAAAGTCAAGACTTTCAAGAATCGAAAGTCAAGACTTTCGAAAATCGAAAAACAAGACTTTCGGAAATCGAAAGTCTAGAGTTTCGAAAATCGAAATGTAATTATAATAATATTAATAATACTGATATTAATAATACTGATATTAATTATATCTATCCTATCAATCAAGATAATTATAATATACAGAATAGCGATACCCAAACTGAAGAAGAATGGATTGATAGATATACAAAAACAGTAGATGAAATTAAAACACAAATTGATTATGACTATCTCATTAATCACGCTGAACGTGATATTGTTGATGAGGTGGTAAATATTATGGCTGAAGTTATGACTGTATATCGTCCAAAATACAAAATTGAGGGTGACTTTATTGAGTATAATGCGGTTGTAAATAAATTTCGGCAAATAACGGCACAAAAACTTGAAATATGCTTGCTTGCATATTCTCGTAAAATTCAGAGAATTAAAAATCCAAAAGCATATTGGATAAGCACATTATACAATATTCCGCTTACCTCAGGAATAGTATTACAAAATATGATAAACAGTGATATATACGAGTCAGGAGGTTAAAAGCAATGCAAATAAAAAAAGATTATGCAAAAATGATTGAACAATTTGAAAAAATGGAAAAAGAAAAACAAGCGGCTATACCAACAATCAGCTTTGATAATAACAAGATTGTCCATTTGCCTGTTGATTTACTAAAACCGTTTCCAAATCACCCTTTTGAGCTTTATAGCGGTGAAAGATTTGAAGATTTAGCAGACAGTATTAAAGCTTGCGGAATGATTACACCATTGCTCATTAGAATGCTTGATGATAATACATATCAAATTTTAGCAGGTCATAACCGTAATAATGCCGCTAAAGCAATAGGGCTTGAAACAGTGCCTTGCATTGTATTAACCGATTTAACTGATGATGACGCATTGATGATAATGCTTGATAGTAATACTAATCAACGTAGCATTTCTGAAATGTCAATATCTCAACAGGCTCATATATACGCACTTGATGTAGCCGTAAACAAGCGACAAGGTAAGCGTTCGGATTTGATAAAAAACATAGAACAAAATCTTGAAATGTTCAGTAATGGTGCGGATTTAGAAACTTGTACCCCAGTGGGGAACAAGTTAAAAACGGTCGAAATAGTTGGAGATAAATACGGTGTATCAAAGAACACAATTGCAAGACTTATACGCATTGATATACTGATACCGCAATTAAAAAAGTTTATTGACAATAAACAAATTTCGGTGCGTGCCGGAGTTGAAATGTCTTACTTATCTTCCTTTGAGCAAGAGCTTATTGCTAAAATCATAGATGAATACAGATATCATCTTGACGAACATAAAGCCCAACAGCTTAGAGAACTCTCAAAAGCCCATAAACTTGACAGAATTAACGCAGTTGAAGTTTTTGAGGGGAGATATGGAAAGTCAGTGACACAAAAGCTAAAGTCATTTATAATAAAGCCTAAATTTCTGTCAAAATATTATCCGCCGACTGTTTCTCAAGATGTAATTGCTTCAGATGTTGAGGCAAGTATGGACGTATGGCAAGAAATAAAGACTTTTTATCCCGATAAGTCTGTTGATGATATTAAAAATAATATAATAAATTTGCTAAATAATCAAAAATAGCGGTGAATTTATCTATTTATTTTCTGCTATTTTACAGACCGCTTTTTAACTCAATTTTGAGTTAAAAATGGTATGGCAAGATACGCCTTTGTATGTACAAAGGCAAAAACACAATATAAAATTGTGTGAAAATTGGGCATAGCCCAAACCCAAAAAACAGATATGATTGAAGAAAAGAGGAGTTGATTTAAAGTGGGAAAATATCCGGCATTTTTGAAAATGAGAGTAGCACAGGAGGACCTCGAGATAATAGAGGAAAAGGCGGCACTATTAAAGATTACAAAAAGTGAATTTGTAAGACGTGCAATACGAAATTCACACGTTTATATATTGCCGAGTAAAGAAATCAAAGAATTTACATCTGAACTTAGACACATCGGTGTAAATGTTAATCAAATTGCTATACTTTGCAATATGGGTAAGCTTGAGTGTGTAAATCTTGAAGAAACAAAAGAGGCTATTACAAAGGCTTGGAAAGAACTATACAAGTTAAGAGAGGCAATAAGGAATAAGAATAATCGAGGTGGATTGAGTTTTGAAAAACGCATTTAGCTTAAAAAAATCAGCTTTTTCGGGCATTGGTTTTATAACTGCAATATTCATTTTTGGAATAGCCTTGTTTATAACAATGGAGTATTATCACATATTCACGATTAAGGAAAGTGTAGAAACCGATATATCTCGAGCTTTAAATATATCGGTTACTATGGCTGTTCAAGATATGGATTGGGTGCAGCATAACTCTGTTATGGATACGCAGAAAGCACAGAGAGAATTCAAAACATATCTGACCGAAGATATGAAATTGAATGATGAATATGAGAAATATGCCGATGACGGAAGTTTTCAATATCAGATAATCATTGATGAAACAGATATACAAAAATCACCGGCTAAATATTCGATTACCGGCAGAATAAGAATGCAACCCGTTACTGTTAGAAGTATTCTTCCCAAAAGCTTTGATATTCCGTTTAAACTAAGTTCAAACAACATAAGAACAGATGATTGAATATGTCAGAAAAAGAAAGCAAAATCAGTCGAAAAACAAGATAAAAACTCAAAAAATAGCTTGACAGAATAACACAAATATGGTATAATATAGTTAATAAAAGATATAGAACAAAGGAGGATTTTATTATGAAAAAGAGAATTTTAGCAACATTTCTATCTGCAGTAACGCTTATATCTTGTAGTTCTGCATTAGCGGCAGATTACTCTGATGTAAACCAATCGGCTTGGTATGCAAGCTATGTGAATAAGATTTCTGAACTTAATGCGTTTTCAGGATATGAAGATGGTACGTTCAGACCTGATAATCAAATTACGCAAGAAGAATTTATAAAAACAGTTGTTTGTTTAATATGCGGAGAGCTTAACGAAAGTAATGCACCGACAGTTAAAAATACTTGGAACAGTAAGTGGAGCTCGTGGGCTATTCCGTATCTTGATAAGGCATTTGAACTGGGCTTAATAACAGAACAAGATACAATGTTCAAACTTGCAGGAATTCCTTGTAATCGTGGTGAAATGGCTAAGGTTATTACTCGTGCAGTTGAATATCTCAAGGAAGATTCAGTAGCCGATACTTCAACCTATATTACAAAACTTAAAGATTATAACAGAATAAAAGAAGAATATAAGCCGTATGTTCTTCAAGCTTATGCAAAAGGTATTTTAAGCGGTTATGATGACGGCACTTTCAGAGATGACGGCTTACTTACAAGAGCAGAGGCATCATCGGTGCTTGTAAGATTAATTGACAAGAGCGAGAGAGTTAATGCTGATGAAACACTATATGACTACTTCGGAAGAAAAGTTACTTGGACAGAGCCACTAAGAACAGACGTTCCCGAACAGTATCAAGTAAGTATGTCAGACATAAGCATATCTCAAGCAATATATGATGAAGCGGTTGCAAATGGTGGTAATATCACAACAAAGACATTAAGTCGTTCAAAAGCTATGATGTTTGAAGATTTGGTACTACAGTCTATCAAATATGACGGTGATACAATTACTTTAACTGTACCAGATGTATTGCCGGAAAGTCAAAGATGGGCAATAAGCATTGCTTATTGGGATACAGATAAAGATTATGATTTTACAACAATGAAAAGTCACTATGTCGGAGAACCAGGAACATTTGAATTTAATGATATAAAGGTGTTGGAAGAAATTTCGATAAAAGTTTTGCCACTTAACAGCAGTAGCTTTACATCCGGTATATTTATTGATAACGGCGTGAATCTTTCATTAGAAAGACGAGAGAAACCACTAGTTGATTTTAATAATGCACAGACAACATTTGAGTGGGTGCAAGGTCAAGGATATAAAGACTATTTTAAAGACTATGTATTTGACGAAAATAAATATGAGTTTGAATTAAGTTGGTAAAAGTATATTGACAATTTGAGATAATAGATATATAATGATAATAGAAAAAGGCAAGACTTCAAACGGTTATGCCAAAAGTATTAGTTATAAAATAACGTCATAGCTTTGGTCGGCTGGCGTTATTTTTTTGTGATAATTATTAAAACAATTAATGTAATTAAGTACATTAAAAGTTCATAAAAATTCACATTACCACCTCCTTTCCCGACTAATAATGTTGGGATAGAATATAACATATATGAGGTGGCATAACCGCCCAGCTTTTACACTGTTTTTCGTCTTACCTTTAACATCGGAAGTATCCGACAGAAACATTATATATCAAAAATATCCAAAATTCAACAATATTCGTATAAAGTCATATAAATGTAAAGAGTGTAGTTTTAACTGCACTTTTTTAATACTACGAAAGGAATGATAGATTTGAAAAGAAAAACAATAATATTTTTAACAATGATATTGACAGTTATTTTTTCTGCAATAACATCAAACTGCATTGTAAGTGCGGATGAACTTGACGGATATACAAAGGTTGATTGGTCTTGGAACAGGGATATGGAAACTACTGATGATAATGCCGTTATTGTCGGCGGTAATATTCCATTTTGGCGATATGTAAATAAAACAGACCCGTCAAATAATAATGCAATATGGAAAAGTATATATGGAGATGAGTTATCCGATGATGAAGTTACAAAAATATGGCGTGGTAAGTTGGATGAAAAATATGTAGTCGCAAGTGTTGATGTAGCAAATATCAAAGATGAAAATATACGTCAATACATATATGACCACGTTGATGAGGACGTTCCCGACCTCAAATTCAAATTTGACATTGATGCAGATGTAGAGGGCGATTCGAATAACGAAAAAGCAGAAACTCTTTTCAACGGAGATATAGGTTACAGAGTATATCGTGACGGAGATACTTGCAAGATTGAAATGAAATTCAGTCCAAAGTTTTACTTGATAGATGGCAATGATGAAAGCTTGAGTGACGAAGAAAAGGTTTTACCCAATATGCCTAAAAAACGACTTCCAAGAGCACGTTATCCATATAGCTCCGTTATATTCTCTATGTGGGGATATGAAGGTGGCTCTAACGAGCATTATGGAGCTTTGGAAGTGGTTGAAGGTAATGACCCAAAATATATTTACGGTCAAAGTTTTGGTTACGGTGATATATTAGAAAAAGGAAAAATACCAAACAATATGGTTTATCCAAACTTTGAGGCAGGAGAAATTAATCAAGAGGGAACGTGGGCAGGCACAGTTGAAAGTGATATGCTTGACAGTAATCTTATTCGTATAGGACAACAATATAAGCAAAAAGGTGATTTGTGGTATTACAGTTATGGCGGAGCAGTCGGATATAATTTCAAGTTTCCGTTTAAGGTGTCGCTTGGATTAGACTTACACGGAACAATAACAAAAAGATTTATAAACAGTACCACAGGTGAAGTAATTTTTGAAGATACTGAATCAATACCTTTTGGAGAGTCTGACAGTATAACCAAAACATATGTATTGGCTGATAATTCGGGTAAAGCAATCATTGATAATTCGGAAACAGAATACATATATGAACGATATAAAGTTATAAATGGCTCAAATAGCGAAAATGTAATTGAAGGTACATCGGTATATGCCAATGTAGATTTATCGCCAAATACACCAAATAAAACACTTGAAATATACGTTAGACCTGATACACCTATTGAAACTCCGACTGAAACACCTAATCCTGATAATGAAAATCGTCCTCCGAGTAATGATGAAGTACCTGATGATGAAATAGAAACAGTGCCTCTTGACCCATCTATTTGTGACAGTGATACAAATACTATTGTTTGGCAAGAACAGACAAAACACACCGTTTCAACTACTGACGGAAAAAGACTTACTTGTTATCACACATACACATATAAGGCGAAATTAAAAGTAGACAGTATTAAATTATCGCCTGACCCAATAAAAAGCGGTTATGGACTTGACGCAGAAATTAAAACGAGTATAAGCTACGAGCAAACCAATGCACAGAAAAGCTATTCCTGTTCTCAACGCTTAGGAACACGAACACCATCGGATAAACCAAAACCACCGACTAAAGCCACTGCTCGTCTTGGTTGGACATCAAAAACCTTTGACGGTGATTTTATTCAAGGTAGTATGGTTGATATGAATAAAGTATCAAGTAATAGTACATCTGCTACATTCTCTGCTCCTTATAATAACATTGTAAACGAAAGTAAACTATATACGGACTTATGGTTAAGCGGAACAAAAGAAGAGCCTAAAAGGCATAAAATTGCTTTTGATATTTATGGTGGCGGTGTAGACGGTACTGAATGGTGTACAACCGTTGAAAAAACTTTTATTATAAATGGTGATATGTATGAGGACGCTTATACTACATCAACATACTAATATTAAGAATTAGTGAGAATGGTCTATCGGACTATTCTCACTTTTTCAAAAATTCAAAGGAGGAAAACTAAAATGAAAGTAGAAAGAACAATAGTGATAAAAGAAAATGAAATTTCTGAAGAAGTAGGACAATATGAAAAAGAAATTACTAAACTTTTGGCAGAAATATTAATGAAAACAGAAAATATAATGGTTGACAAAAGTGATAGTTTAGGATATACTTCATAGTATACAAGAGTAGGGACAATAGAATATATCAGACGTACACTCAAAAGGAGTGTGGATTATGATAGAAAACTATTTAGAAAAAATTAAACAAAGATTGAAAGTTGTAGTTCTTCATGCAGTTATATATACTCGATATTCTTCGGACAATCAGAGAAGTGAATCTATTGACGCACAAATAAGATTGATAAGAAAATGGGCTCAAGAGCATAATATTGTAATTGATAAAATTTATGCCGACGAGGCACAAAGTGCAAAGCGAGATGATAGACAACAATTTCAACAAATGATAGCTGATTCAAAAAAACAAAAAGGTTGGCAACTTGTCTTAGTACATAAATTAGACAGGTTTGCCAGAAATAGAATGGATAGTGTAGCATATCGTGTGGAATTGAGAAAAAACAAAAAATATCTGATTAGCACTACTGAACAATTTGATGATACGCCTGAAAGTTGTTTGCTGGAAGGTATCATTGAATCAATGGCAGAGTTTTATTCAAAGAATTTGGCTCGTGAAACAATGAAAGGTTTAACCGAAAATGCCTTGAAAGCAAAACATTGCGGAGGAACTCCACCGTTGGGCTATGAACTGGACGCATTAAATTTCTACAAGATAAATGAATTTGAAGCACAAGGTGTAAAACTCATTTATCAGTGGTTTCTTGAGGGAAAATCATACACTGATATTATAGCGGGAATTAATTCATTGGGTTATCGTACTAAGCGTAAAAGAATGTTTACTCGTAATTCACTGTATGAAATTTTGAGAAATGAAAAATATACAGGCACTTTTATCTATAACAAGATGGAAAGTAGAGATGAATTTTCTGGAGTACGTTCAAGGCATAAATACAAACCTGAAAATGAAATTATAAAAGTAGAAAATATGATTCCAGAGATTATATCAAAGGAAGATTGGAAAAGCGTTCAAACGATATTAAATAGGAGAAAAAAAGCCTATACTAATCATGCTAAAGAAGAATACTTGCTCTCAGGTAAAATTAAATGCGGTGAATGCGGTGGCAATTATGTTGGTAAGCGTACATTTAATAGCAGAGGAGTAAAGTATGTTAGTTATATCTGCAATCGAAAACGAAATCCTAACTATAAATGCAGTAACAGTTGTATAAAACGTGATTGGATTGAAGAGAAAGTAATAAAAGTTGTCAAAGATTTTATAAGAAAATTTAACGAGGCTTATTTTGATGAAATTCAACATAAATATATTGAAGAAATGCAAGATAAGAAACAAAAAGAAGTTAAAGTATTACAAAATGAACTGAATCGCATAAATGCAGACATTGAGCGAATCGTGGAGGCGATTGCAAAAGCTCCATTAGAATCTTTGATTGAAAAGTTACAAGTATTGGAGAATCAAAAAAACGGATTGAAAGAAAACATAAATAAAATTCAACAAGTACCGGATTTTGAAGTGACAATACAAGAAATGAAAAGTCTTATAAAAAAGGCTGAAAAAATGTTAGAGGAAAATTCAGTTCCATTTAAGGAATTGATTGATCTTGTAGTAAAAGAAATAGTGGTAAATAGGGATAATATTCAAATTTACATGTGTTTTGATAAGAAGTTTATACAAGAACGGTAAAATGCTTATTTTGTGTCCATCAAAATGGCTCCACTCTGGAGGAGCCACACCAAAAAATCAGAATAAGCCAATTACTTATTCTGATTTTTTGACTAATATGGCCCGTTGGTCAAGCGGTTAAGACACCGCCCTTTCACGGCGGGATATTTTTAATCATTTTAATTTACTGTCTATTGAAATACTGACATTATTTGCTACCAAGTTTCCGGATTAAGCTACCACTTAGTCAGAAAATGTTGACAAACATAATTTTACTGGGTAGAATTTAATTGTAATCATTTGTTATTGGGGGGTTACAAATTAAGAAAATGTTGTTGATGTTTAAATATATTATAACTATTCATATTATCAGTTCAATAAGCTTATCATTAATAAATATTATAAATTTTATATGATATGAAAATAGCTTGAAATATAAAAGAACATTGCCAACACAAAAAACAAAATATAATACTGACTTTATTTTAAAATAAAATAAAGAGATACCAATGCTCTTAATCTTTGCGGGTCAGCATACATTAAGTTATATTGAGTACCTCTTATGTGTGTTATTATATAACAAATCGTCATAGTTTGTCAAACACATTATAAGAACTTTGTTTTGTTGAAATGAATACAGTATTATAAAAAGAAAGGCGGTTTTGTTATGAAACAAAAAAATTTATCACGTTAGGATTGGCTGCGGTTATGGCAACTTCAGCAATCGAAATCAATGCTATTGCTGCTGACAGTGATAACGAAATTGTTTATTCTTATGCTGATGAGAATAACAATATTATCAATATCACTCAAAGTGATTTAGATGCAGAGCATTGGAATAAGGAGGCATTAGGCGACACTGCACCGGCAATATACGAGAATTTTCCTATGAAAATGACTGGTTATACAAATGATTTACGATGTGGTGAAACTACCGATGATGATGGGAAAATCATTGTAAATCCACAAATAGCTAAATACACCCCAATACATGCAAATGAATTTAAGGATTATTGTAATTCTCTACCTGCCGGAAATATCTATAGAGTATTTACAATTAGCGATAACCGACAATATGCCGGATTCTTTTCTAAAGATTATGGCGATAACATCTATAATTTAACAATAGAAACATATACAGAAAGTGATTTCTACGCTCCATCTGAAATGTCATTACCTTCTGTTAGCATATCGGATATTCAAAACAAAGCCTCTGAACTAAGAATATCAGATAGTAGCTTTAGATTAAAAGAGTCATCTACTTCTGGGAAATATGCTGTTTATGAAGTTTATTTACCAGATTCCTATGTAGGATCAACAGATAAGAATGGTCAATTTAGAATAACTGTTACGGGCACATCTAAAATTGCTATGAAATTATGGAGTCATACCAAGAAAAATACTACTCCAACTGCACTAAGAACATATACATCTTCTAACAACGAAAATAGCACCTACGTCGATATCCGAACAAGTGATTATCAAAAAACAGCTGATTTTATTTCTTTTTATGTAATGGTCTATTTTACATCTGCTGTAGATGGATATGGTATGATTAATGTTGAACCTATTAATGGATACGAAGATGATGTTAATGGTTCAATAAACGATGCGTATAACGGGATACAAGGAGACCAATACACGCAAGGCAATAATTATCGTGAATTAAATAATACAGAATTTTATTTAACCGATGCATGGGATGTAGATGCTTTTTGTATGGATTATTGGGGTACTGATTCAAAAATATATAAAATAGAAATTAGAAATCGCAGTTTATCTGACCAAGCAAAGCTTGAAAGAGGCGAAAAAGCAAATGGCGGAAAAGCAAAATATTTAACATTATGGTCTGCTGATGTTAAAGATACAGTTGTGAATTGGAACTCTACAACAGTATATACAATACCAAAAAATACAGATATGGTAATATATTGCGACCCTACATATCAAGGCGAAAAAATCATATCGGTTAATAGTGTTTCGACAGGAAGCACTTCTGCTGATTATTATCAGTTATCGTATAAAATTATGCAATAATATAATAGTACAATAAAGAATATTCAATGTAAAATTAAATGCAGTTTTAAAGAGGTAGAATTATGAAAAAAATTGTTTCAATAATAAGTATATTTGCAATAATATTATCAGCAACACAGTTTGTGCTTGCTGATTATTCAGATGATACAACAATTACAGACGGTCAATTTGCTTACAAAAAAGGCACAAATAATATTCTTGCATATGTAGGAACAACAGGCATATGTGAGATACCCGAGAATACAACCCTAAAAGGTTTAACTCCGTCATGGGCAAAAGATGCGGCACCTATAACTAAACTAATCATTAATGATAATGTAGATATCAATATGATTATCTCCGGAGAACTTGTAAATTTAAATAAGCTAAAAGAAGTTGAAATAAAAGAAGGAGTAACCGAAATTCCTTATCAATTTTTAAAAGGCTGCAATAATCTTGAAAAAATTACATTACCGTCAACGATAGAAATTATAGATGATGAGGCTTTTAGTGAATGTAGCAAATTATCAACATTAGATTTAAATGATGGTCTTCAATCAATCGGCAGATATGCTTTTTCTGAAACAACTCTTTCGGGTAATTTAAATATTCCTGACACTGTAACGCATATGGACGTTACGGCTTTCACTGATTGTGGCAATCTTGACAAGGTTCATATGTCAAACAACATCGAATGCGAAAAAGACAAAAAATATTGTTATTGGTTTCCACAGACAGATATAAAGGAAATAAACATTCCCGATACTATGCTTAATTGTACTAACTGTTATTTTCACGGAGATGAAATAACATTCAATTCAGATATGACGGTTAATATATACAATAAAGTTCAAAATTCTAATTGGTGTGATTTAAAATATTTAAAAGGCAAAACAGATAAAAGTATGGGTAACTATAAAGGATTTGCAACAGCCGAAAATACCATACTTAGATATATCGGAACAGACAAAAATCCAATAGTTCCCGATGGAATAACCGCAATAGGTAAACGTGCATTTACATATTGTGATATTGATACGGTCGAATTACCAAATTCCTTAACCCAAATAGGAGAGGCAGCATTTTATTTGTCGACATTAAAAGATATTACAATTCCTAAAAACGTCAAAAAAATAGAAGATGATGCTTTTGATTGGTGTCCGTTTTTAGAAAAAGTAACAATCAACGGAAATGCGCAAATAGGTTCAAACGCAATTTTAGTTTCTGATAGACTTAGTGAAAATAAGATTGAAGTCAATAATTCAGATATTAAAAATCGTATTCTTTCTTTCGGAATTTCAGAATATGAATTGCCTGCATTTTATGAATTGATAAATTCAAACAGAGAGTTAATCGGTTGGAACAAAGTTGAAGAAGTTGAGCCAACTGCAACACCGGAAAGTACAACAAAACCTACTGCTACCGTTCCAACTGCAACAGTACCACCAACGACAGTGCCAACCAAAGAGCCGACTGCTACGGTTGAGCCGAGCGAAACAACAGCACTAACTGCAAAACCGAAAAAGCTTACGGTTGAAACAGGTAATG
>ERZ859776.766-NODE-766-length-13700-cov-2.091755_pt1 | contig 13700 bp, 16 predicted proteins | sample MGYA00509987_ERZ859776 | MGnify/ENA primary metagenome ERZ859776 (study PRJEB30046, sample SAMN00715146) | human gut metagenome | study: EMG produced TPA metagenomics assembly of the A metagenome-wide association study of gut microbiota in type 2... | reverse complement strand
CTCGGCGGCGGCACACCGACCTCCTTGAATGAGGCACAGCTGGAGCGTCTGCTGCAAAAGGTGGAGGAGCTGTTTCATCCGGATGAGAGGATGGAATATACCGTTGAGGCCGGTCGCCCCGATACGATTACAAGAGAAAAGCTGCGGCTTTTAAAGGAGTACGGCGTGAACCGCATTTCCATCAATCCGCAGACGATGAACGATAAGACCTTGCGTGCGGTTGGCAGAAAGCATACGGTGGAGGATATCCGTCGGGTGTTCCGCGAGGCAAGAGAGGAAGGACATCAGAATATCAATATGGATTTGATTTTGGGTCTGCCGGGAGAGGATGCCGCAGATGTCCGCAATACCATGGAAGAAATCATGAAGCTGGCACCTGATAACGTAACGGTGCATACGCTTGCGGTCAAGCGTGCATCCCGACTCAGAGAGGAGCTGGCACAGCATGACATGACAACGGCGGAAGCCTTGGAGGAAATGCTTGATATTTCCGCGGAATACGCCGAGCGGATGGGCATGGAGCCGTATTATATGTATCGCCAGAAAAATATGGTCGGCAATTTTGAAAATGTCGGCTATTGCCATCCCGGCAAGGAAGGCATCTATAATGTACAGATTATGGAGGAAAAGCAGACTATCCTTGCGGCGGGCGCAGGCGCGAGCACAAAGACGGTTGACCCCGAAACAGACCGCATTGAACGGGTGTTCAACGTAAAAAGCATTGAGGATTATATCGGTCGCATAGAGGAAATGATAGAAAGAAAGAGAACGGGCTTGCCCCAAGGAGGTAATATATGATCCAGTTAGTGAAAGGGACAAAGGATATTTACGGCGCAGAGGTGAAGGCTTGGCAGGAAATCGAAGGCAAAATGAGACGCATTTGCGAAACCTTCGGCATCGGTGAAATCCGTACGCCCGCGTTTGAATTTACAGAGCTGTTTGCCAGAGGGGTTGGCGAAACCACAGATATTGTGCAGAAGGAAATGTATACCTTTACGGATGATGGGGACAGAAGTCTGACACTGCGCCCCGAGGGTACGTCAGGTGCGGTGCGTGCATATATTGAGCATGGGATGCACAACCACGCACAGCCTACAAAGCTGTATTATATTTCCCCGACCTTCCGTTGTGAAAATACACAGGCAGGCAGACAAAGACAGTTCCACCAGTTCGGCATTGAAATGCTTGGCTCCTACAGTGCGGCGCAGGATGCAGAGGTTATCTCTGTTGCAACTGCTTTACTGGAGGAATTGGGGGTAGAGGGCGTAGAGCTGCGTATCAACAGCCTTGGCTGCCCTGAATGTCGTGCGAGATATAATAAGGAATTGAAGGAATTCATTGGGAAAAATCTGGAGCAGCTTTGCCCGACCTGCAAGGAGCGTTTTGAGAAGAACCCACTGCGCGTGCTGGATTGCAAGGTGGAAAGTTGCCAGAAAATTGTGGCAAATGCGCCCTCTGTGCTAGATTGTCTGGATGAGGAATGTACGGCACATTTTCAGAAGGTGCAGGATATTCTGACTGCAAACGGCATTGCCTTTACCATTGACCCCAAGATTGTGCGTGGCTTGGATTATTACACCAGAACTGTATTTGAGTTTGTATCCGACGGGCTGACCGTATGCGGCGGCGGCAGATATGATAATCTGGTGGAGGAAATCGGCGGCAAGCCCACAGGTGCAGTCGGCTTCGGTCTGGGTATTGAAAGACTGATTATGATTCTGGAAAAGCAGCATGGTGCCATTACCGAAACACCTGAGAGAGATGTTTATATCGGCTCTATGGGAGAAAAGGGCTTGCTGAAGGCGCAGGCTTTGACTTATGGGCTGAGAAAGGCAGGCATTCAGGCGGACTGCGATACTGTGGAACGCAGCGTAAAGGCACAGATGAAATATGCCAATAAGATTGGTGCGAAATATTCCGTTATTCTGGGCGATTCCGAACTGGAAAGCGGCAGAGTAGAGCTGAAGGATATGGCAAACAGCGAAAAGAGTGAGGTTGCTCTGGCGGATTTGCCTGCAATCCTCAAGGAAAAATGCGGAAAATAAAACAAAAACAGAATGAATGCAGAGCCTTGGGAGAACCTTCTTTCAAGGCTTTCTTTTTGCTTGTGATTTTCATTGCCATACAGCTTGGAAAAGTCTTGTATTTTATGGAATAAAGTGATATGATAGCTTGATGGATTGAAGAATGTCAGAAAATTTCCTTAAGGGATAAGGAGGATACAGCATGAAGGTTGTAATCGTAGGGGATGGCAAGGTCGGCGGCACTATCGCCAGACAGCTCTCCGGTGAAGGACATGACATCATTGTAATTGATAATAATACAAGTGTTCTGAATAATGCTTCCAATACGATGGATATTATGAGTGTGGAGGGGAACGGCGCAAGCATGCTTGTCCAGAAAAGAGCAGGTGTGCCTGAGGCAGATTTGCTGATTGCGGCAACCTCCGCGGATGAGGTAAATATGCTCGCCTGCCTGCTGGGGAAAAAGCTGGGCGTGCCGCATACGATTGCCCGTGTGCGTAACCCCGAATATTATGAGCAGATTAACGAATTGAAGGAAGAGCTTGGACTGAGCATGACGGTAAACCCCGAATTTGCGGCGGCAACGGAAATTCTGCGTCTTTTGCGCTTCCCCTCTGCTTTGAAAATCGAGGTATTTGCGAGGGGACGCGTGGAGCTGGTAGAGGTCAAGATTCCGCCCCACAGTGTGCTGGATGGGATGCCTCTATGGGCGATTTATAAGGAATTTCAGGTAAAGGTTCTGATCTGCGCGGTGCAGAGAGCAGGAGAGGTGCATATCCCCAACGGTAACTTTGTATTGCAGGCAGGGGATAAAATCAACCTGACCGCATCGCATAGTGAGATTGAAAAATTCTTCCGTACCATCGGTCTGTTCCGTACGGGGGTAAAATCGGTTATGATTCTGGGCGGCGGCAGAATGGCGTATTATCTGGCAAAGGCGCTGATTCTTTCTCATGTGCGCGTAAAGATTATCGAACTGGATTATAAGCGTTGCGAATATCTATGTGAGGCACTGCCGGAAGCGGTTGTGATTCACGGAGATGGGACGGATAAGGAAACCCTGCAGGAGGAGGGTCTGGAAAAGACGGATGCGCTAGTCTGCCTGACGGGGATGGATGAGGAAAATATCGTAGTTGCGCTTTATGCCAAGGCGAAAAAGGTTTCCAAGGTGATTGCGAAAATCAACCGTATTTCCTTTGATGAAATTCTGGATGCGCTGGATATTGATGGCTTTATTTCGCCGAAGATGATTGCGGCAAATAATATTGTCCGTTATGTGCGCGCGATGCAGAATTCCGCAGGGAGCAGTAATGTAGAAACGCTGCATAAGCTGGTAAATGAGCAAATTGAAGCATTGGAGTTCAAGGTAAGAGAAAAATCCAGCGTAGTGGGTGTGCCGCTCAAGGATTTGAAGACGAAAAGCGAGGTTCTGGTGGCAACGATTATCCGCAACGGCAGAGTTATTATTCCGGGCGGTAATGACATGATTGAGGTAGATGACAGCGTGATTATTGTTACCAGAAATAAGCATTTGACGGACTTGAAGGATATTTTGAAATAATAGATTGAAATTTGGTGAAGGGTTATGAATTTTAATATGATTGCCTATATTCTGGGCAATATCATACGAATAGAGGCTGCCCTGCTTGCAGTGCCTGCCTTTATTTCTATATGGTATCAGGAGACAAAGGCGGCATCGGCATTTGTCGTAACCATTACCGCCTGCCTGATGATAGGGACGGTTCTGGCCAGCCGTGAGCCGGAAAATAAGCGGATTTATGGGCGAGAGGGCTTTGTTGTGGTTGCACTTTCGTGGATTGTGATGTCCGTTCTGGGGGCACTGCCGTTTTATCTGAGCGGCTCTATTTCGGGCTATATAAATTGCTTTTTTGAAACGGTATCCGGCTTTACCACAACGGGCGCAAGCATTTTGCAGGAGATTGAAACTCTGCCGAAAAGTATTCAGTTCTGGCGTTGCTTTACGCATTGGATTGGCGGTATGGGGATTCTGGTATTTATGCTTGCAATTATGCCCCTTGGGGACGAGCGCACGATGCATCTGATGAAGGCGGAGGCACCCGGACCTTTGGTTTCCAAGCTGGTGCCGAAGGTAAAATCGACAGCGAAAATCCTGTATACGATTTATATTGTACTGACACTGGTGGAGATGATTTTGCTGTTTGCGGGGGGAATGCCCTTTTTTGACAGCGTGGTGCATGCCCTTTCGACAGCAGGGACAGGCGGCTTCTCTATAAAAAATAGTAGCATTGCGGAATACAATAGTGCGTATTTTGAATATGTCATTACGGCATTTATGCTGCTGTTCGGGGTGAACTTCAACCTGTTCTATTTGATGCTGATGAAGGATTTTAAGAATGTATGGAAAAATGAGGAGCTGCGCTACTATATTGCCATTGTCTGCATTGCGACAGCGCTGATTACCATAGATATTTCTCGGTATTATCCAACGGTGGAGGGCTCCTTCCGCCATGCGATTTTTCAGGTGGCGGCAATTATGAGTACAACGGGCTTCGTAACGGCAAACTTCGACCTCTGGCCTGAGTTTTCCAAGACGCTTCTGTATTGCCTGCTGCTTCTGGGGGCATGCGGCGGTTCAACCGCAGGCGGCATTAAGGTTTCGCGTTTTGTAATCCTTCTGAAAATGATTCGGCGGGAGATCAGCCATATTGTGCACCCGCGCTCTGTCAACTTGATTAAACTGGACGGCTGTAAGGTGGATGAGGATTCTATTCGTAGCGTGATGGGGTTTATTATTCTGTATGCGCTTATTTTGCTGGGGTCGTTCATGCTGATTTCGTTGGATAATTTTGACTTTATCACGAATATAACCGCAGTTACGACCTGCTTGAGTAATGTCGGCCCGGGGCTTGCTATGGCAGGGCCTGTGGAGAACCTTTCCTTCTTCTCCGGCTTTGCAAAGCTGGTGCTTTGCATGGATATGCTGCTGGGGAGACTGGAAATTTTCCCGATTATTATGCTTTTCGCTCCATCCATCTGGAGAAAGAGCTATATGTAACAACGCAGAGCCAAGCATCTGCAAAAAAAGAACAGCTTACATGCTTGCATGATAGGCTGTTCTTTTTATTGCAGATATTTGGCGAGCGCCACAACGAGAAAATGCGAAGCATTTTCGAGATGGGCTCTGCGTTGTTGCATGCAGATGTCCCGATTTCGATTTTACAGAAAAAGCAGCCTGCTTGGGCTGCTTTTCCTGTAAAGGGGAGGGTATATTACTATGATAAACCAAATATAGGTAGTTGTCTGTTTTTTTTTCAATATTTTTCTTCCGATAGGGGAAGGGGTGCCTGCAGCCTTTCGGGGAAGGGGACTGCAGGCGGAAGTAAAAGGGGGCGTCCTTTCGACTTCTTTTGTAGTATACTGTAAAAATATGGACAAAGTGTGAATAGAAACTTAAGGCTTTGTTAAAATATGCGAATGTTTTCTTTATTGTGTTATCAGCGTTTCTGCGGTGTTGGGTTGATGTTTTTGGAGATTTGCCATCCTTTTCCCCCCGTAATTTTCTTTTGGGGGGCAAGCCATTTACAACGCTTTCAAATAAATCCGCTGCGGTCTGTGCCATTTCGTCTGTGTGGTGAACGTAGGTATTCATTGTGGTTACAATGTTTTTGTGCCCGAGCCGCTGTTGAACTGCCTTCACGTTGGCACCTGCCTCAATCAGCTTTGTGGCGTGGGTATGGCGCAGGCTGTGATAATCAAAATTGATTCCAAGCTCCTGCCGGATGACTCTCTGGCAATAGGCAAAACTGTTTTTGGTTGTCAGCTCTCCGTTTTCATCAACGCAGATAAAATTGATTCGCCGCGCGCCTGTGGAAAGGATTTTTTGTGTGCCGACAATTCGCTGTCGAGGCGCTCCTTTTTCGTCCGTAAAATCGACAAGCTGATATACTGTGTAGAATTCGCCATATTTCAGTTCGTTTTTAAGCTGTCGGTTTTTCTCTGCCTTGAGGATTCGGTAAAGGGATTCCCCGAATTTTATTTTCCGCTTGGAGTTGTACTTTGGTTCTTTGAGGGAGAACCCCAGATTGCCGTTGATGTTCCTGCGGATAAGCTGACGCTCTACAGACAACGTGCAGTTTTCAAAATCAACATCGTCCCATGTGAGGGCAAAGCACTCATTGATACGCAGCCCGCAGTTCCAGCCAATCATAAGCGGAATATAGTAGCGAGAACCAACGGGAAAGCGTTTCCGGATGCGGTCAAATTCTGCATCCGTCAGCACGATGCGCTCTCTGACCGGCTTTGCGACAGTACCTATCTTTACAAACCGACAGGGATTCTCTCGGATATACTGCAAAGGTTGAACAGCATAATCTATCGCAGTAGAGAGGACAACAAAGATAGAGCGTATGGTCGCTTTGGAATAGCCCTGCGCCTTTAGCTGGTTTATGTATTCCTGAATGGCTGCCGCCTGTAGGCTTTTTAAATAATATGCACCGAACTGCGGTTTCAGGTGCCTGTGGATCAGCGTTGCGTAGGTCTGCTGCGTATTTTCTGTGAGATTCATTTTGCAATACTGCTCATACCAGAAGTCCAGATAATCACTGACGCTGATGGTGGAAGGCTGAAAGACCTGTCCGGAGTTTTCATATTCCGCGATAGCCTTCGCCAGAGCCGTTTCCGCTTCCTTTTTGGTACGGAATCCGCCCTTTTCGATTTTCTTTCTTTTGCCGCCGACCTGAGCGGTATCAAAATAATATGACCATGTTTTACCACGTTTTCGTGTTCCGCCTTTCATAAGCATTCCTCCTTAATTGAAAAATAGGTATAGAAAATAAGGCGGTATCGTGGTATAATCCTATTGCGAGTAGGTGGTTATACAAATACCGCCATAAATCCTCTTTCTCTGCGCCAACAGGGAAGGGGGATTTTTTTATTTAGTGGGGCTTACCCAACACATTTTTTACAAGGTGTCAGTCCCATTTTAATAGCCTTATCCAAAGTAGTGGGGGAGTAGCTGCCGCCATTGCAGGAGCTGTTATAGTGATATTTCTTGCCGGTCCGGGTAACGTAAACCGTAGCGGAGTTCTGGGACTGTGCCTGACTCTGCTGCTGTGCGGCGATGCGTTCCTGTTTCGCTTTCTCCGCCGCCAGACGTTCTTCCTCTGCCTTCTTTTCGGCTGCGATACGTTCTTCTTCGGCTTTCTTCTCAGCGGCAATGCGTTCCTGCTCTGCCTTTTCCTTATCAATGACTTGGAAGGTCAGTTCGTTGCTTTCCACAGAGCCTTTTTTGGCAATCAGTGTGAAGGTGCCTTCCTTTGCCTGTGTATGCAGGACAATGCCGTCCTCTGTCTGCTCCGTCTTTGCAAGCGTGCCATCGGACAGCTCAAGCGAGAGGTTGGAGGCATCCGCATCATTGGGCGTGTATGTAAAGGAAATCAACTGTTCTTCGTTGATGTCCATGGTGTCCTCATCTGCGGTTAGCTTGATGGTCTCCACATTGGGCGTGGGTATCGTCACGAGGCATCCGAGTACCGTAAACACCAGAAAGCAGCAGGTGCGAATGGTAGATTTTTTCTTCTTCTGCTCATCGGTGAGGGTGTTTCTGGCTTGGAACAGATGGAACAGCCCAACAAGGAACATAGAAGGGTAGCACAGCTTTTTGCTGATCTGGGTCGCGATGCAGATAACTGCGATATAGATTACCCAACGCAGGATGCTTTTCGGGTTCATCTTTCCGCCGGGGGTGGGGGAAGAATTATCGGAAACAGGCGGCGTGGGGGTGGTATCTGCGGAAGGATTCTCTGCGGCAAATGCAGTGGATGCCTTGGCAGAGGTTTTCTTGACGGTTGCCTTCTTTTTGGATGCGCCCAGTTTGCTGCTGCTTACATAAGAAATACCCGTCCCGGGGATGCCAACGGATTTTGTGACACGCCCTTTGGAATTGAGCGAGACACGCGCCCCCTTTACGCCGGCACTGACACCGATTCCTCTTTTGCTGAGGTTCAGCTTTACGCCGGGGGCGATTTTAAAACTTTTGCGGAATCTCATTCCCATAAATATGATGTAAATATGCCCTCCTTTTACATCATTTGACAATGTTTGCATATTGTGATATTTTTGATGTGGAAGGCTGCTTGGTAAGCGACTTTCTTTTCCCTCTATGGTATTAGCGGTACGGTAGGGGGAGTTTTTAACTATTTAAAGAATTTTTTCGGAAATCAGTTTTCCCAGTGTTACAATATCACTTTCGCTTGTGAATTCAAATTTTACTTTACCTAAGCCGGAAAAATATAATTCAAGTTCACTGTCTAAATCAAGCACACCGGAGGTTTCAACGGAAAATGCTTGAATTTTAGAATAAGGAAGTGTTGTAAAATCTTTCTTTTTGCCTGTGAGGCCTTGAACATTTACAGAAATGATGCGTTTATTTGTAAAAATAACATAATCTCTGATTGCCTGATACTCACCGATAAATTCCTCATCACTTATAAATAAAGGACGAACAACATCTTCGTGAACAAAGTTTTTTGTTTTGCTGAGTTTTATAACTGCACCGTTTTTGAAATCAACCATAAGTAATCCTCCTTAATTTGACAAAATTCATGAATTGTGATATTTTCTGTTTGGAGGGTTGTTAGGCAACGACTTTCTTTTCCCCTTGTGATATGGCAGTATCGCAGGGGGAGTTTTTTATTTAAAATTCCTTCCTAAGCTGCATCAGCCTACCTCGGATATGTATATTTTCCATATCCTTGCCAACAAAGATTTTCGGTTCACAGGCGGGGTTTTCGGGTTGAAGAATCAGCGCATTTTCCTGTTTTTTCACTCTTTTCAGGGTAGCCTCGTCACCATTGACAGCAACAACGGCAATATCTCCATTATCCACATCAGCCTGTTGGCGGATCAGGAGCAAATCGCCATGATGGATGCCTGCGTTTATCATGCTGTCCCCCTTGGCTCTGAGCCAGAAGTAGGTTTCGCCCGTCTGGAGGTCAGATTCGGGGGTGGGGATGTAGCCTTCAATGTTGTCCTCGGCGAATAGCGGCGTGCCACAGTTCACAGAGCCGACCAGAGGGACGTTTACCATTGGTTCTGGAACGTAGGGGATGGCACCTTCGGGGAGGGGGTTTGTATCTTCCCATCCCATGAGATAAGAGGGGGAAACACCGCAGAATTTTGCAATGTCCTCAATTTTGTCCGAAGGGATATTTGTTACAATATCATTTTCATATTTATATAGTGTTTGTTTTGAAACATTTATTTCGTCAGCAAAAGCAACCTGACTCATGTGCATTTTGTTGCAACGTAGGTTTTTGATTCTTTTTCCGATTGTATCCATACAAACACATCCTTTCGAAGTAACTTAATGATAGCACAAAAAAGTTATAAATGCAAGAAAAAACATCTTGACAAGTTACCAAAATGTAGGTATTATAATGGTAACTTAAAAAGTTACAATTATAAATTATAATGGTAGCAGATATATAAAGAATGGAGGTGATTTGTTGATTAGAACAGATAAACTTCGCGGAGTTATTGCGGAAAAGGGGTATTCTCAGTCTGATATTGCAAGAAAAATTGGAATTACGCCAAAAACATTTTACGAAAAGATGAAAATTGGGGTATTCGGAAGTGATGAAATTCAGATTATGATTGATGAATTGCACATTGATAATCCGATTGAAATTTTTTTTGCAGAGGAGTAACTTTAAAAGTTGCTTTTAAACAGCAAAAGGATAAGGACACAAGCTAAAGGGAGGTGAGATAGGTGGGAAACAGTATGGGTTGTGAGTACAGACGATTTATTCCCATCGGGGATAAAGAAAAAATGGATAAGTTCAAAACTCTGGTAGAGAAAAAGAACTTATCCAAAGAGGATGTGATTTTGGTACTACAGGCGGTTAAGTTAAATCCTTGTATTTTTCCAGAAAACTGTTAAGAACCTGTAGTAGTGTGTCCTTGTCAGGAATATCAAAGACCTTTTCTACAATTTGGGCGGAAAAATTTGTCCCATGCGAAATATCCCATATAAAAACTGCAAGAGGGGATGATTTTGCTCTTGTGCCGGATATTTCAATATCATAGTGTGAATTGATCTTCCTGTAGATGCAAGGCTCACCATCAATGGTTTTGATAGAGTACTGGGGGCCTAAAAAATCCAGTAACTCTTTTTGATTTTTCGTAATCATAAAAATATCTCCTTTCCTGTGTACTCGGCTGCTGCAACAGCCTGTATTTTCAGAATAGGGCAGGGGGAGAAAAATGTCAAGCAAAGTAAAGAAGGAGGAATAAAATGGAAAATCTTATTTTTACGGCGAAGAAACGCCCCAAGCCTGTTTCGATAAACGAAACGGCAGTGATGCGGGTATCCGCAGAAACATACAACACTTTGAGAGAGTTACATGCTCTGACGGGATTGCCCATGATTCAGATTTTGCAGAAAATCACAGCGTATGCCATCGAAAATATGGTGATTTTAGAGCCTGATATGAATGCAGAAGAGCCTGATTTGCAGGAAGGTGGTGACGAACTGGATAGAATTCTTCAGATTGCCGAGACGCTGGAAAGAATTCTTGGCGAGCTTTCTGCGGAGAAGCCTTCCAAACGGCAGAGAGGGACAAAAAGCAGAAGATAAGGATGCAAACTAAAAGGAGGTGTTCTTATGGAACAGATGCTTTACACAGTAAAAGAGGTTGCGCAGATTTTGAAATGCAACCCCACCAGAGTGTATGGGTTGAAGGATGCGGGGCTGCTGCCGTTTCTGAAGCTGGGGCAGTTGAAATGCCGCAGGGAAGCGGTGGAGGAATTCCTGCGGAAGTATGAGGGCTACGATGTGTCCGACCCGAACAACATCATCCCTCTGGAACAGGGAGAGGAGGTGAAACCATGAGAAACTGGAAACGGACGTTATTCTACATCCGCCGTGGTTTGCTGCGTTGGGCGGTTATGTTCTTCGGGACGCTACTGGCGCAATGCGGCTTGGTGTACGTTCTGGAGAGTGCGGACGGACGAATGATATTTTATCTGATTTCGGGTATGATGATTGCCCTTACAATCGGAAATGTATTTTATGGCAGGGAATTGCCTAAGAAATAAAAACGTCCCCAGAGGTGTTGGCGTACCGTTTCGGGGACAAGAAAACAATAATTCAAATTAAACATACCAGAAAATAAGGATTTTTACAAGAGAAATCCGCAGACGTTTGCGGATTTGAAGAAAAGGAGGATACATATATGGATGTTGTAATCACAATCAACGAGCAGGATTTGATGAAGAACCCCGGTATTTTGGACATGGTAAAAGGGTTTGCGGAGCGTTTGGCGGAACCCGCAGCGGAAGTGCGAGAAAGCAATCCTGCAGCGCAGAAAGAGACACCTGTAGCTCAGACACCGAAAGAGGTCGCAGAGCCTGTAGCGGAAAGCGGTGCGGAAATCACAGTCAGCATTGAGGAAGTAAGGGCGGTCCTTGCCAAGGTCAGCAAGAAACATGGTGCTGAGGCGGCAAAGGCGATTCTGCGGAAATATGGTGCAGAGAATCTGTCCGGATTGGATGCCACGTTTTATGCGGCGGTATTAGAGGAAGCGAAGGAGGTGCTGTGATGCCTGACGTACATGCAAAATTATCCGCCTCCGGTGCAAAAAAGTGGATTGCCTGCCCCGGTTCTGTCTTATTAGAGGCGAGCGTGCAGGACAAGCCCAGTGTGTATGCCGCAGAAGGAACAACCGCTCACGCTCTGGGAGAAGCAAAAATCAGACTTGCAACAAAGGAGTACACCAAGGCAAAGTACCACAAAGCCATCAAGGATTTAGAAATTGATGATGAGATGGAAGAATACACGGATGCCTACAGGGATTTTGTCATTGAACAGCTCAATCAGGCGAAGCAGCACACAACTGATGCAATCCTGCTCTTAGAACAGAGGCTTGATTTTTCAAAATATGTGCCGGAGGGATTTGGTACGGGGGACTGCGTTATTATCAGTGACAGAAGATTGCAGATTATAGATCTGAAGTACGGAAAGGGCGTGCCAATTCAAGCGGAGGGGAACCCTCAAATGCGTCTGTATGCCTTGGGTGCTTTAGAGACCTACGATTTTCTTTATGACATTGAAGAAATTGATATGTGTATTTTTCAGCCACGTATTGATAACATCGATGATGCTGTTATGACAGCAACGGAGTTGCGGGCATGGGGCGAGGAAATTCGACCGGCAGCGGAGAAAGCCTTTTCTGGAACAGAGGAATATTGTGCCGGCAATCACTGCGACACAAACTTCTGCAAAGCCCGTCCGTTTTGCAGAGCATACGCAGAAAGAAAGCAGGAAATGGCAAAGTATGATTTCAAAAAGCCTGCGCAGCTGACAACGGAAGAAATTTCAGAGATTCTGGAGCAGGCGGAGGCGCTTGCCAAGTGGGCTACGCTGATCAAGGAGTATGCCTTAGATGAAGCAGTGAACAATGGCACCGTATTCCCCGGCTACAAGGTGGTGGAAGGCAGAAGCAACAGAGCATTTTCCATTGATGATACGCTGATTGCCGGACAACTGATTGCAAAGGGATACAACGAGGATAGCTTTTATCCCAGAAAGCTGATTGGCATCGGTGCTTTGGAAAAATATCTGGGAAAAAAAGATTTCAACGCTTTATTGGGGGAATTTGTCATCAAGCCGACAGGCAAGCCGACTCTGGTGCCGGAATCAGATAAACGCCCTGCACTGCACTCCGCAGATGCGGCGGTAAAAGATTTTGAAACGATAATCGAAGAATGAGAAAGGATGAAAGATTTATGGAAAATATGAACAATGCAACAAAGGTAGTAACGGGCGAAGTAAGATTTTCTTTTTTGAATGTATTTGAGCCAAAGAGCATCAACGGCAGTGAGGAAAAATATTCGGTATCCCTGCTGATCCCCAAAACAGACACAAAAACAATCAATGCCATCAACAGAGCGGTGGAGGCGGCAAAACAGGCAGGCATCGGCAAGTTTGGCGGAAAAATTCCCGCAGTGATGAAGCTGCCCCTGCGTGACGGCGATGCAGAAAGACCGGATGACGAGGTATACGCAGGACACTACTTTGTAAACGCAAACTGTAAGCAGCAGCCCGGACTTGTTTACAAAAACGGACAGAAAATTATTGACAGTACCGATCTTTATAGCGGCTGCTACGGCCATGCGTCTATCAACTTCTTTGCCTTTAATAATAACGGAAACAAAGGGATTGCCTGCGGTCTGAATCATCTGATGAAAACAAGAGATGGGGAGCCCTTGGGTGGCAGAAGTAAGGCAGAGGATGATTTTGCAGGCTTGATTGAGGATTCTGACGATTTCCTCCAGTAAGAATTGAGGGATGCTGAATGAAAGAACTGTCGATAGACATTGAAACATACAGCAGTGAGGATTTGTTAAAAACGGGGGTTTACCGCTATGCGGAAGCCCCTGATTTTACAATCCTGCTTTTTGCCTATGCTTTTGATGACGAGGATATTCAGATTATAGATCTGGCAAGCGGTGAAGCCTTGCCGGAAAAACTTACAGAAGCCCTTACAGATCCGAAGATTATCAAAACTGCCTACAATGCCAATTTTGAAAGAACCTGCATTACGGCTTATCTGAAAACGCCGATGCCACCGGAGCAGTGGCGGTGTTTTTCCGTAGCGGCGGGGGGGATGGGGATACCCCGCTCCTGCTCCTCAA
>ERZ859776.757-NODE-757-length-13873-cov-2.023086_pt1 | contig 13873 bp, 5 predicted proteins | sample MGYA00509987_ERZ859776 | MGnify/ENA primary metagenome ERZ859776 (study PRJEB30046, sample SAMN00715146) | human gut metagenome | study: EMG produced TPA metagenomics assembly of the A metagenome-wide association study of gut microbiota in type 2... | reverse complement strand
ACCTGACTTCTCGGCTACGATGTCAAATGCACCGTATACTATCTTCTGAGCAACACCCTTCTTGCCGTCGAGCATGATATTGTTTACGAGTCTTGTTACGAGCTCTGAGCCGTACATAGGATCGGGTAATACATCACGCTTAGGAACATTACCTCTTCTTGGCACTTTACTTCCCTCCTTCATAAATAATGAAAATCATCGGTACTCGAAAGCGATTAACTCCCGCCGTCCAATTGCAGAGGTAATATAATATATTACTCCACAAAAGTGGCTAAAAGTCATCAGTTACGCTTTTTTCGCACCAGCCTTCGGACGCTTAGCTCCGTACTTTGATCTGCCCTGCATTCTTCCGTCAACACCCTGAGCATCAAGTGTGCCTCTGACGATGTGGTAACGTACACCGGGGAGATCCTTAACACGGCCGCCACGGATCAGTACAACGCTGTGTTCCTGCAGTTTGTGTCCGATACCCGGAATATAAGCAGTAACTTCATAACCGTTGGAAAGTCTTACTCTGGCAATCTTTCTCATAGCAGAGTTAGGCTTCTTAGGGGTAGCAGTACGAACAGCTGTGCATACGCCTCTCTTCTGGGGAGAAGACATATCTACTGTTTCCTTCTTCAGAGTGTTCATGCTCTTCTGCAGTGCGGGAGCCTTAGACTTCTTTTCTGCAACTGCTCTGCCCTTACGAACGAGCTGGTTAAAGGTTGGCAAATGTTACACCTCCTTGCAAAATTATTAAAAATTTATGCCACAGAATAACGCTTTTACGCATTTATTCTGCACACATTTAAATATTATATACAAAAAGGCGGCGATTGTCAAGCCTTTTCATTTTACCGAAAAAACTTTGTAACAATCGTCGCCTTTGGACTGAATTACAGCTTAATTTTGTGCAGTTTCGCCAACTTCTTCACTGTCTGATTCGTTTTCATCCGATTCAGCAACAGCTTCGGCAGCCTTTTCTCTTTCTTCTTTTTCCTTCTCCATTGCCTCAAGACCTGTGCCTGCGGGAATAAGTTTACCTATGATAACATTTTCCTTCAGACCGAGCAGCGGATCTACCTTGCCGTGAATTGCAGCATCGGTAAGAACTCTTGTGGTTTCCTGGAATGAAGCGGCAGACATAAAGCTGTCTGTTGCAAGTGCAGCCTTTGTGATACCGAGAAGAACAGCTTCGCACTCTACGGGTTCAATCTGTTCGCCGGCTTCCTTACGCTGTTCAAGCTCATTGTTTACCTTGACAAGCTCATTCTTGTCAATAACCGAGCCGGGAAGCAGATAACTGCTACCGGGGTTGGTTACACGAGCCTTTCTCATCATCTGACGAACAATAACTTCAATATGCTTATCGTTGATATCAACACCCTGTAAGCGATATACCTTCTGTACCTCGGCGATAATGTAGTTCTGAACTGCTTCCTCGCCCTTTACCTCAAGTACATCGTGAGGATTTACGCTTCCTTCTGTAAGTGTTTCACCTGCTTCGATGAAATCACCATCCTGTATTTTCAGCTTGTAGCCGAAAGGTACGGGATAAGGATGCTCCTCACCGTCTGCTGTTGTAATGATAACGTGTCTGGTTTTCTTTATCTCGTCGATTCTTGTCTTACCGGAATGCTTAGCCATAATTGCGGCATTCTTGGGACGACGTGACTCGAACAGTTCTTCTACTCTGGGAAGACCCTGTGTAATATCTTCAGCCGATGCAATACCACCGGTATGGAACGTTCTCATAGTAAGCTGTGTACCTGGCTCACCGATAGACTGTGCGGCTATGATACCAACTGCTTCGCCAATTGTAATCTTCTTGCCGTTAGCAAGTGAAGAACCGTAGCACTTTGCGCAGACTCCGTGTTCTGCATGGCAGGTAAGAACTGAACGAATTTTAACGGTCTTTACGCCCGATGCAACTATCATCTTGGCATCTGCTTCCGTTATCAGCTTATCCTTTGAAACGAGGACTTCACCGTTGTCATCGGTGAAATCTTCGGCAAGGTATCTGCCTGTAAGACGTTCTTCGAGCGACTCGATAAGCTCCTTGCCTTCACGGATCTCGTAAATGTCTATACCGTCTGTAGTACCGCAGTCATCGGTTCTTACGATAACTTCCTGTGATACGTCAACAAGACGTCTTGTAAGGTAACCTGAGTCGGCTGTTCTTAACGCCGTATCGGCAAGACCCTTTCTCGCACCTCTTGAAGAAATGAAGTATTCGAGGATGTTAAGACCTTCACGGTAGTTAGCTCTGATCGGGATTTCAATCGTTTCACCCGATGTATTTGCGATAAGTCCACGCATACCTGCAAGCTGTCTTATCTGGTTTGTACTACCACGGGCTCCTGAGTCTGCCATCATATAGATGGGGTTGTAATCATCAAGACCCTTTGTCAGTGCAACTGTAACATCTGTTGTAGCCTGGTTCCAAACTGAAAGCACCTGAGATTTTCTTTCGGCATTCGAAATGAAACCGTTGTTGAAATACTCGTTGATTTCCTGAACCTGTGCATCCGCATTTGCAAGAATATCCTTTTTCTCGGGCGGTATTGTAGCATCGCATACAGCTACTGTGATTGCCGCCTTTGTCGAGTATTTGTAACCCATTGCCTTTATTTTATCAAGAACCTGTGCTGTCATAGGTGTTCCGTGAACCTTAAGGCACTTGTCGATGATTTTTCCGAGCTCTTTCTTTCTTACCTTGAAGCCGATTTCGAGATCAAACTTCTTTTCGGGGTCGTTTCTGTCAACAAAGCCGAGATCCTGAGGAATATGCTCGTTGAAAAGAATACGTCCTACCGTAGCGTCGATTATCTTTGTTTCGGGGTGATCTCCGCCTACGTCCTTGGTAACTCTTACCTTGATAGCCGAGTGGATTGTAATATCCCCTTCATTGTAAGCCATAATAGCCTCATTGAAGTCACGGAATACTTTACCCTCGCCCTTTTCGCCGGGCTTGTCGATAGTAAGATAATAAGAACCGAGTACCATATCCTGAGTAGGTACTGTAACAGGACGACCGTCTGAAGGCTTCAGCAGGTTCTTTGCGGCAAGCATAAGTGTTCTTGCCTCGTTCTGTGCTTCCGCAGACAGAGGAAGATGCACTGCCATCTGGTCACCGTCGAAGTCTGCGTTGAACGCTGTACAAACCAGCGGATGCAGCTTGATTGCACGACCCTCGACCAGTACCGGCATAAATGCCTGAATACCGAGTCTGTGCAGTGTAGGCGCACGGTTGAGCAGTACGGGGTGGTCCTTGATAACTTCTTCAAGAGCATCCCATACAGCAGGATCCTTAGCCTGCTCTACCATCTTTCTTGCACTCTTTATATTGTTAGCGATACCACGCTTGTCAAGTTCCTTCATTACAAATGGCTTGAACAGCTCGATAGCCATTTCTTTGGGAAGACCGCACTGATCCATCTTAAGATCGGGGCCTACTACGATAACTGAACGTCCTGAATAGTCAACACGCTTACCGAGAAGGTTCTGACGGAAACGTCCCTGCTTACCCTTGAGCATATCCGAAAGAGATTTCAGAGGACGGTTTGAAGGGCCTGTAACCGCTCTGCCGTGTCTGCCGTTGTCGATAAGTGCGTCAACAGCTTCCTGAAGCATTCTCTTTTCGTTTCTGATGATAATGTCAGGTGCGTGAAGCTCCTTCATCTTTGTAAGACGGTTGTTTCTGTTGATAACACGTCTGTACAGGTCGTTAAGGTCGGAAGTGGCGAATCTGCCACCATCCAGCATAACCATAGGACGCAGATCCGGAGGAATTACGGGTATGCAGTCGAGTATCATCCATTCGGGACGGTTACCGCTGAGTCTGAATGCCTCAACAACATCAAGTCTTTTTAATAACTTTACTCTCTTCTGACCCTGCTGAGTATCCTCAAGCTCTTTCTTAAGCTCCTCGGACAGCTTGTCAAGGTCGATTTCGCAAAGAAGCTCCTTGATAGCTTCTGCGCCCATCTCGGCTCTGAAATCATCCTCATAACGCTCTCTCATATCAGCATACTCTTTTTCTGTGAGTATCTGCTTCTTTGTGAGAACAGTATCGCCGGGATCGACAACTATATACTTTGTGAAGTAAAGAACTTCTTCAAGTCTTTTGGGTGAAATATCAAGTACCTGACCGATACGGCTGGGTGTACCCTTAAAATACCAGATATGCGATACGGGAGCCGCAAGCTCTATGTGACCCATACGCTCACGTCTTACCTTGTTGCGTGTTACTTCAACGCCGCAACGCTCACATATTTTACCTTTGAAACGGATTCTCTTGTATTTACCGCAGGAACACTCCCAGTCCTTTGTAGGACCAAATATCTTTTCGCAGTACAGACCGCCTCTTTCGGGCTTCTGTGTTCTGTAGTTGATTGTTTCGGGACGCTCAACAACGCCGTAGCTCCATGCACGGATCTGATCCGGAGAAGCAAGACCGATCTTCATTGAATCAAATGTTTTATATGCCAATTTACAGACCTCAATTCTTTCTATAGAAGTTTATGTGTGATAACACACGCTTTTCTGTCAATGCCTATGCTTAAATCATCGTCTGATTATTCATCAAACGAGTCGTCAGCGTCATTTTCGTTGAAGTCGATGTCAAAATCATCTTCATCGTCCTTATCGGCATAGAATTCGCTGTCTTCGTCTATATCCTTAGTTGTGAAACCGTCATCAAGAGAGCCGTCCTCGGCTACATACTCAAATGTATCCTCGCCTGCTGCCTGACCGTATTCATCGTCTTCTTCGTAAGTCTGTCTGAGATCAATCTCATTCTTGTCCGCATCAAGTACCTTGATGTCAAGACCGAGTGACTGAAGCTCCTTGAACAGAACCTTGAAGCTCTCGGGAACGCCTGCCTTAGGAACGGGATCGCCCTTGACGATTGCCTCGTAAGTTTTAACACGTCCTACTATATCGTCCGACTTTACAGTAAGGATTTCCTGAAGTGTATAAGCCGCACCGTAAGCCTCAAGTGCCCAAACTTCCATCTCACCGAAACGCTGTCCGCCGAACTGTGCCTTACCGCCGAGAGGCTGCTGTGTTACCAGTGAGTAAGGACCGGTTGAACGTGCGTGAATCTTATCGTCAACAAGGTGGTGGAGCTTGAGGTAGTACATATAACCTACTGTTACAGGGCTGTCGAACTTCTCGCCTGTACGACCGTCTGTAAGCTGTGTCTTGCAGTCAGGACGCATAGGAATCTTAGAGAAGTCTATCTTTGCGGAATCCTTATCCTTGTAGTTTTCACGCTCAGCCTCAGCCTTTTCAAAGCAAGCTCTGATGTCGGCTTCGTGAGCGCCGTCAAATACAGGGGTCATTATCTGCCAGTCAAGCGCCTTACAAGCATAACCGAGATGTACCTCAAGAACCTGACCGATGTTCATTCGTGAAGGAACGCCGAGGGGGTTCAGTACAATATCAAGCGGTGTACCGTCGGGAAGGAAAGGCATATCCTCCTGCTTTAAGATACGGGAAACGACACCCTTGTTACCGTGACGACCCGCCATCTTATCGCCGACAGAAATCTTACGCTTCTGTGCGATGTAGCATCTTACCACCATATTTACGCCGGGTGAAAGTTCATCACAGTTCTGTCTTGTGAACACCTTAACGTCAACGATGATACCGCTTTCGCCGTGAGGTACACGCAGTGAATTATCTCTTACTTCTCTTGCCTTATCACCGAAGATAGCACGGAGAAGTCTTTCTTCTGCGGTAAGCTCTGTTTCACCCTTAGGTGTAACCTTGCCGACCATTATATCGCCCGAGTGAACCTCGGCACCGATACGGATGATACCACGCTCGTCAAGATCCTTAAGAGCGTCCTCGGAAACGTTGGGGATCTCTCTTGTTATCTCTTCCGGTCCGAGCTTTGTATCACGGCATTCAAGTTCATATTCTTCTATATGGATCGATGTGTAGACATCATTATAAACGAGTTTTTCATTTATAAGAACGGCGTCCTCGTAGTTGTAGCCTTCCCATGTCATGAAGCCGATAAGAGCATTCTTACCGAGTGAAATCTCGCCCTGGCTTGTAGCGGGACCGTCAGCAAGAACATCGCCGACCTTTATCTCCATACCTTTTGAAACAGCAGGACGCTGGTTCACGCAGGTGCCCTGGTTTGAACGCTTGAACTTTATCAGCTTGTAGCTGTGTTCAACACCGTTGTTATCGGTAACAACGATTTCGTCGGCACTGCACTTTGTTACAACGCCGTCTTTCTTTGCTACTACAACCGCACCCGAATCAACGGCTGCCTTGTATTCCATACCTGTACCTACGATAGGATTCTGTGTTACCATAAGCGGTACTGCCTGACGCTGCATGTTTGCACCCATAAGAGCACGGTTTGCGTCATCGTTCTCAAGGAACGGAATCATCGCAGTAGCGACAGAAACAACCATCTTAGGCGAAACGTCCATGTAGTCTACACGGTCACGGTCAACTTCAAGAATCTCTTCACGGAAACGTGCATTTACACGCTTTCTTGCGAATTTTCCATGCTCGTCAAGAGGCTCGTTGGCCTGTGCTACAACGTAGTTATCCTCCATATCGGCAGTCATATAGGTTACTTCGTCAAGTACAACGCCTGTTTCCTTGTCAACCTTACGGTAAGGAGCTTCAATAAAGCCGTACTTGTTTATCTTTGCGAATGAAGCAAGGTAAGAGATAAGACCGATGTTAGGACCTTCGGGGGTTTCGATGGGACACATTCTTCCGTAGTGGGAATAGTGAACATCTCGAACTTCGAAGCTTGCACGGTCACGGGAAAGACCGCCGGGGCCGAGTGCCGAAAGTCTTCTCTTATGAGTAAGCTCTGCAAGGGGGTTGTTCTGATCCATGAACTGTGAAAGCGGCGAAGAACCGAAGAACTCCTTGATAGCCGCAACAACGGGACGTATATTGATAAGGGCGTTGGGAGTTACCTTGTCGCCTTCCTGTGACTGAAGTCCCATTCTTTCACGGATAACTCTTTCCATTCTTGCAAAACCGATTCTGAACTGGTTCTGTAAAAGCTCACCTACGCTACGGATACGTCTGTTTCCGAGGTGGTCTATATCGTCAACCTCACCGACACCTTCGCAAAGATTGATGAAGTAGCTTACTGTTGCGAATATATCGTCAAGAGTGATGTGCTTGGGGATAAGGTCTTCTACTCTGTTTGAAAGCTCGGCTGTGAGTGCCTCAACATCATCACCGCACTTGTCAAGTATCTCACGCAGTACGCTGAAGCATACCTTCTCGTTGATACCGAGTGATTCTGCATCTATAGATTCGGGAATGTAGCCGGCTATATCGACCATTCCGTTTCCGAGAACCTTTGCAATTTTTTCTTCGGAGAAGATCACGCATTCCTTAACGCCTGCCTGCTCTACAGCCTGTGCCTTTTCAGCGTTGATGAACTCGTTCTCGTCAACAAGAATCTCGCCCGTGGTAGGATCTATAATCGGCTGAGCAGCCTTATGACCGGCAATTCTCGAAGCAACTCCGAGCTTCTTGTTGTACTTGTAACGTCCGAATCTTGCAAGGTCATATCTCTTTGCGTCAAAGAAAAGATTGTTGATATGAGTATTTGCGGAATCGACCGTAGGGGGCTCACCGGGTCTTAACTTTCTGTATACTTCAAGTAAAGCCTCTTCGGTGTTCTTTGTAGCGTCCTTTTCCTGAATCGTCTGAACTATTCTGGGGTCTTCGCCGAACAGATCGATAAGGTCATCGTCACTGCTGATACCGAGTGCACGGATGAATGTTGTTGCCGGTATCTTTCTGTTTTTATCTATACGGACATAGAAGATGTCGTTTGAGTCCATCTCATATTCGAGCCATGCACCTCTGTTAGGGATAACAGTTGACTTGAATAACTTCTTACCCGTTTTATCGTAGTCAAAGCCGTAATAAACGCCGGGGGAACGAACCAACTGTGAAACAATGACACGCTCGGCACCGTTGATTACGAATGTGCCGCTTTCGGTCATCAGCGGGAAGTCGCCCATGAATATCTCATTCTCGACAACCTCTCCGGTTTCGTTGTTTCTGAGCTGTGCCTTTACACGAAGGGGTGCCGCATACGTTGTATCACGTTCTTTGCACTCCTCTATAGAATACTTGGGGTTCTCATCGAGACGATAATCAACGAAACTCAGTACCAGCTTGCCGTTAGCGTCGGTAATAGAAGAAATATCCTTGAATACTTCCTTTATACCCTCGTCCAAAAACCACTTATATGAATCCTTCTGAATTTCGATGAGGTTCGGCATCTTCTGAACTTCATTGATCTTGGAAAAACTCATACGGGTATTTCTACCCAGCTTTACCTGCTTGACATTCACCATGGGCTTTACCACTCCTTAATTTATTCACGGATATTTATACGCTCGTGTTTTCCGCATAATAAAGGGAAAATCTGCACCTTTCGACACTGCTGAATTTCAGCCCGAACGCATATCAATCCATTATGATACATTTTAGTATTTTACCACATATAAAGGGCAAAGTCAATAGAAAAATCGCTTAACTTTTGTCTTATTTCTCATTTTCGTATCGTTGTTTTAACCGAAAATATGTCAAAATGCCGATTTTGCCATATAAAATTTACATATGTATATTCCTTTTCAACATGACAACTCATATATTCACATTACCGGCACAGTTTTCTGAACACCTTTGTTAAGCAAAAGCCGACACTCACAGATTACCATGATATTTCACGACTGCATTTTCAGACGCATAAGCAACAAAGCAACGTCAAAACATGAGAAACAGCTGCCCGCACGAGCAGCCGTTTTACTTTTATATGAGCAATAAATCAGTCAATTGCAGGTTCTATCTCAAACCAGTCAAAGTCAAAGTCACAGCCCGGTAAGAAGCGGAATTCCACCTTGACTTTACCCCTGATATCAGGCAGTCTGTGCGATACCGTGATCGGCATACCACTGCCGGGAAACTCGATTATCTCTTCGATCCTGCCGCTATCTGTGTGGAAGTGGACGTGGATAGAATCGTTGTCGTGGCGGGTCATTCCGTGGATACGGATAAGGCTTGTTCCCTTATCAAAGTCCATATCATCAAAGTCGAGGAATACGTTGTTACCGATACCCTTGACGCTTGTTCCGTCAGCAGTATAGGTGTCACCGTGGATAAGGTCGCAATCAGCACTGTTAAGCCGCTCGTAAGCCTTCTGACGCGGGGTGAACAGGAAGCCGCCGAAATCAATACGCAGATCTGTCTTGTCAAACTCAAAATAGATGTCCTTTTCGCCTGTAAGACGGCTTGACAGCTTATAATGATTGTCCTTGTAGGTCTGCCACTCGAAGTTTGCCTGATAAGTAAACTCGCCGATAAGAGCGGAGCTTTCCGCGCCCGGGCAGCCCTCCCACAGCCTGAAGCCGAACGGACAGTCCTTGTGCCAGTTGATGATGCGGACAAGGAATTCATCAGTGCCGTACTTGCCGAAGTCGGTCTTCTTAAAGCCGACTATGTTGTTGTCGGCAGTAATGCTTACACCGCCGCAGCGCACCTCGTCCATAAGCGATACACTGTCGGAATAAAGACAGGCGGTGACGAATGTATATGGGTCGAAAATCGGCTGTCCGAAGCCGTTCGCGGTGAATTCATACTCGGACAGAATCTGCGGAAATTCACTGCCGTTGTCGGCACTGCAACGAAGTCTGAATGTTCCGTCACCGTTTGCATGGACTACAGCAGAATGATTATTGCTTTCTGTAACGGTCGCTAAATTCGTTTCAATTCCGCTTGCAGTTACTATGCTCCACTGTAATGTACCGTGGGTTGCATTTGCCGGGAAAATGGTATAAACAACGGTACAGTCGTTATTATCGGGAGTAAGCTCAATTCCGGTGCTTCTCTTAAGCTCGATTTTTCTTATCGGAACATCAGAGCCTATCGTATATCCGTCATTATCAGTAATATTTTCAAGTGTTGATATTCCGTTTATGATATCCGACTTTACCTTTTTGATAGTAATTACAGATTTTTCTAAATTTTCACCTGTTGCCGTAACTGTTATCTCACCCTCTGAAGTATCCGCCGAAATATACGCTACCGCTTTACCCGAGAAAAGCCTGCGGTTTGCCGACTTATAATTATCATAGTCGGTGCTGTCGCCGTTATCAAAGCCGACAAGTCTTCCGCCTTCTACCGTCAGGAAAATTCTGTCCCTGGCATTCTCTACAGGGTTTCCGTCCATATCTACCGTTGACACTGTTATGAAAGCCAGATCCTCACCGTCAGCCTTTACAGTGTCGCTGTAAGCAGAAAGAACTATCTTAGCGCTGTCGCCGAAAGAACGCTTTACATCTTCGTAAACCGTGCCGTCTGCGGCGGTTGCCTTAACCCGTATCTCGCCCTTTTCATAAGGGATCTGCCAGTTTACCGTGTACTCTTCGGGGTGCTTTACTCCGCAGCTCCTGCCGTTTACAAACAACTCGACATCACCTATATTCGTGTATGCTACTACATCTATCAGCTGACCCTCATTGAAATCCCAGTACGGCATAAGATGAAGCACAGGCTTATCAGTCCATGCCGACTGATAAAGATAGAAGCTGTCCTTACGCAGTCCCGCGGTATCGATACTGCCGTAGTAGGCATTCTTTGTGGAATATGGTGACGGTTCACCTATGTAGTCGCTACCCGTCCAGATGTACATTCCTGCGCAGACATCTATATCACGGTTCAAGGCTATTATCTTCTGAGCCGTGTCTGCCGATGCGCCTGCGCGACAGTTGCCTAGTGACGAGCACTGCATATCGGGGTGGGTAAGGAACGCCGTGCCGAGCGGGAAATGATACACTCCTCTGCTCTTCACTCCCGCTGTAGTTTCACTGCCGTATATCTTCCAGTCGGGGTGCTCCTTATGATGCGGCTCGTACAGCCTTTCAAGGTAGTTATAACCGACAAGGTCAACCTGCTCTGCACAGTTCTGTGCGCCTTCCCACGGCATATAATTAGAGCCTATGGTCGTGGGCGCGTTACAAAGCGGGTCGCTCTTTCTGACTGCTGTATGTAACATCTTAGCCACCTCACAGCCGCGCGGCGAAACGTGAGTATCGTATATCTCGTTGCCGACGCTCCACATAATTACGCTCGGGTGATTTCTGTCGCGGCGTATCCACGAGGCAACGTCTTTCTCATGCCATTCATCAAAGAACCTTGCATAGTCAAACTCGGTCTTCGGGCGCTCCCACATATCAAACGCTTCGCTGTCAACGAGCATACCCATCTCGTCACACAACTCCATAAACGCCTTTGCGGGCGGGTTGTGCGAGGTTCTGACAGAGTTTACACCCATATCAAGCATACTCTGAAGCTGTCTTCTTGCCGCCGACTTATTGAAAGCCGCACCAAGACAGCCTAAATCATGATGCAGGCAAACACCGTTCAGCTTGATATGTCTGCCGTTAAGGTAAAAACCGCTGTCGGGCTTATATTCAATTTCACGCAGTCCGACCTTTTGTGTATTGCTGTTGATCACTTTACCGTCCTTTTTAAGTGCTACAGATAAGGTCAGTAAATTCGGGCTGTCAATATCCCATATATGATCATCTGAAATGTCTGTCAGCGAAAAAGCGGTTTCGGTTACCGTTTCAGCCGAGATTTCGGCATTATAAAGAATATCATCGTCCTTTGACAGTGTAAATTCTATTGTCAGCCCGTCAGGGTTTACAACCTCAGCCGACAGCTTCACGTCAAAACCATCTGCGGTTTTATCGGTATGGAAGTATACACCGTCTGTCGCAAGGTAGCTCTTCTCAGTCACGATAAGATAAATGTCACGGAAAATGCCTGCTCCCGAATACCAACGGCTGTTCGGGCTGCGGTGTCTTACAAGCACCTTTATCTCGTTTTCGCCGTCATGGAGCTTATCGGTCAGGTCGACCTCAAAGGTGCTGTAGCCGTACTTGTTTTCACCTGCGACCTCTCCGTTTACATAAACGGTGCAATCCATATAAACGCCCTCGAAGTAAAGGCGTATGCTCTTACCGCTTACCTTGCCGAAATCAAAAGTCTTTACATAGCGACCAAACGATGTTTCGTAAAGGTCTTTTGCATTGTAAATAAGCCAGTCGTGCGGAATATCAACAGCCTTATAATCTGCGTTCCAATCATTTTCAAGGCTGTCGTCCGCTTTGGTCTTTGCAAAGCTCCAGACGTTATTAAAAAGCGTCTTCATATTCTCTCCTTTTATCTCAGTACAGAACCGGCAGTTTATCCTTTGTTACGGCATATTCGCTGTTATACACCTTTTTAAGCTGTTCAAAGGTATTGAACTTTTCGGTAAGGCAGAACGGTTTTGACCAGGTCATATAGGATGACCAGCCGACTTTTTCGGATACTACCGCTTCGGGACAGGGCAATGTGCCTGTTTCACCGATTATCGTTATTTTCTTAGCAGACGTTATCTCACACAGGTTATAGTACATTTCGCTCTGCGAGGTATGCTCGTGTTCAGGCGGATACATATCCCTCGAAATTATATCCACCACGTCATCGCCCGGATAACATTCGGGAATCTGCGAATTCCACACCCATATAAGATTGTCAAGATGAAACTTGTCAGTGTATCTGTCGTGCATAAGGCGGAACAGCTTTTTAACGGTATCCGCTCCTTTTTTGCCCCACCAGAACCAATCGCCGTCGCCCTCGTGAAAGGGTCGCCACAAAATCGGCACTCCCTTTTCGCAGAAGGGTCGGAGTATTCCTGCCATTGTATCCATATCCGAAAGCAGAGCTTTATTTTCGGGTGTACCGTCAATCACAGCCTTGCTTGCGTCAAAGTCGGTATTTTCGCTGAAAAACGATTTTGACCTGCCGTAAAGCGGAGAAAACCAGTGCCAGCACATAGTGATAAGTCCCTTTTTCTCTGCCCACTCCCACGCTCTTTTAAGAGTGCCGTAATTCTCCGTGACCTCTGTCATACATTCATCGTCTGTATCGGAATAGTTGATATTCGGTGAATATGAAAGCAGTTCAAAACCGAGAAGTGCAGGCTGTTTTCCTGTGACCTTTTCTATAAGATGAAGCTCTTCCTGCGCCATAGTCTGCGTATGCTGTCCGGTTATGATTTTTTCGTAGGTTATATCGGACAGATATTTAAGCACATTGCGTACACCCTGCTGTGCATTCGGGTTTGAAGAGGTATATAATTTATCGCTCATAAGCGTTCTCCTTTCGGGTAAATCTCTATATAATGATACCATAAATAAGTTCGGTTGGCAATAGGGTGTGATGGTAAGAATGAAACGGCAGCGAATAATTTCTATAAAATAACGCAATAGCCAACATTGCCTTGACCCGTTTTGATATGTTAATGCAGAAAATCCGCCGTTATAAAAACAGCGGATTCTGTATAGATGTTAACAAACTGCCTGCCTCAAGAAAGGCGAACAAGGTTGCGGCGGCTTACTGCCTCAGGCGGTTTCTTCCGAGAAGTTACCGGTGTACAGGCTGTAATACTTGCCCTTCTTTTCTATAAGCTCGTCGTGCGTGCCACGCTCGATAATTCTGCCCTGCTCAAGCACCATAATACAATCGGAGTTGCGCACGGTTGAAAGCCTGTGAGCGATAACGAACGTTGTTCTGCCGTGCATAAGTGCGTCCATTCCCGCCTGTACAAGCTTTTCGGTACGGGTATCTATTGACGAGGTAGCCTCATCAAGAATCAGTACAGGCGGATCTGCGACCGCCGCTCTTGCTATAGATAACAGCTGACGCTGACCCTGACTTAAATTAGCACCGTCGCCTGTAAGCATAGTCTGATAACCGTCGGGAAGTCTTCTTATAAAGCTGTCGGCATTAGCAAGCTTTGCGGCAGCTATACATTCTTCATCCGTTGCGTCCA
>ERZ859776.754-NODE-754-length-13914-cov-1.863266_pt1 | contig 13914 bp, 8 predicted proteins | sample MGYA00509987_ERZ859776 | MGnify/ENA primary metagenome ERZ859776 (study PRJEB30046, sample SAMN00715146) | human gut metagenome | study: EMG produced TPA metagenomics assembly of the A metagenome-wide association study of gut microbiota in type 2... | reverse complement strand
ACGAAGTGACGGAGTGGCGGCAAAAAGGACGCCGAGGCACTGTCCCCTACGAAGTGAATGCGATTTTTGGGCGGCCGATGATTGCCCCTACAAACAATGTTTGCCCCGTTTTTTGGAACTCAATGCACTGTCCCCTACAAAGTGAATGCGGTTATAATCTACCATACAAGCAACTCTCTCTGTTCTCCTACTTCAATTCTTTAATTTTAAATTCACCGTTTTCGTATATCATATATGTATGCGGATTACCGCCTTTGGGAATTGAAACAGAACCGGGATTTAAGTATGTAAAATCGCCCATATCCTCATTTGCCAAGATATGTGTATGACCGTTCACAAGGTAATCGCCTTTTTTTATCGGAGGCAAATTATTCGGATTGTATTTGTGTCCGTGAGTCAAATACAAGGTCTTTCCGTCAACGAATATAACCGCATAATCAGCAAGGACGGGAAATTCAAGCACCATTTGGTCTACTTCCGTATCGCAGTTACCTCTTACACAAAGTATCTCGTTTTTAATGCCGTTTAAAAGTTCAATAACCTTTTTCGGTGCGTAATCTTTCGGCAAATCGTTTCTCGGTCCGTGATAGAGTATATCGCCGAGCAAAATCAACTTTTCTGCTTTTTCCTCTCTGTATGCCTCAACTGTTTTTTGGGCATAGTAGTACGAACCGTGTATATCTGACGCAAACATTAACTTCATATTCATTTCTCCTAATCATGTAATTTTATCGGATCAAATCCCAAGTAATCTCCCGAAACAAGTTTATATTCAATTCCGTTTATTGTCCCCTCAACAGCGTTTCTGTGAGCCGCCGCATGAAGATGACCGTAGATACACTTTGTTACAGGGTACTTTTTCATCATTTGTACAAATTCATTTTCCTTAAGCGAAACAGGCATTGGCGGATAGTGCGTGAACACATATATTTCATTACATTCCTTTACACTGTTTAATGACAATTCAAGTCTTAAAACTTCCCTATCGAATATTTTTCTGTCCTCACCGCCGAAATTATCCCAACCCGGATTTATCCAACCGCGAGTACCGCAAATTGCAACGTCCTCATACATAAACGAATTATTCTGTAAAAATTCTATATCATCAAAACCACACTCTGAGGTAAACTCACGCAATTTATTCATTGTCGTCCACCAATAATCGTGATTGCCTTTAAGCAAAATCTTTTTACCGTTCAATTTATGCAAATATTCAAAATCTTTAATACTCTGTTCAAGATACGTTGCCCACGAAAAATCACCCGGTAAAACAACAACGTCGTTTTCCTTTACGACCGACTGCCAATTATCCGCCAGACGTTCAACGTAATTTTCCCAGGCCTTACCGAATATATCCATCGGCTTGTCTATTCCGAGCGGAAGGTGTAAATCCGCAATAGTATATAATGCCATACATTTTCTCCTTAAAATTTATGATTATTATTATACCTCAATTTTTTAAATAAATCAAGAAAAAAGGCACTCCGTAGGAGTACCTCTTTTCGTGTCGTGTTGTATTATTCTGCAACAGTTTTTACAACTGTGTGAACACCGTTTATGTTACCCGACAGCTTAATCTGCATTCCTGCCTCATAAGCCGGAATTGTCAATGCGTTATCGGCAATATCTGCTGCTGTAATCTGTGTAAAGTATAGAATATCTTCACTCTTTACGTCTGTTTCGTCAGCGCCTTTCTTCAGTGCCAGAACAACAACTTTTGCACCTGTATCGAATGCAGGAATGTTTGCAACATTTACCGATGTGCCGTTCTTAGCCGCTGTCATATTTTCATCAACTGCTGTTTCTCCATCTGATGACAACTTTGTAAGAACAAATGCGTTGAACTTATCATTCACCTTATCAAATGTATCCGGTAAATCCAAAGACATTGTCACCTTATTTGCACCGATTGTAAGTTGATCGCCGTATGCTTTCTTTAATGCGATTGATGTAAGTGCACCGAGATTATTATATGTTGCCGCAACGAATGTAACTTCATCACTGTAGTTAAAGTTCTTTGTAACATCAATTCTCTTAAACTTAGTCTTATCCTCATCTTCAAAACCAAACTTATTGATTTCAAATATATCTGACGACTTAATTGTAAGTTTCTTGCTGTCATTCATACCGCCGCTTGTTGATGATACTCTTACATATACATCTTGAGCGTCTGCCATTGCGTCAACATTTATCTTACCTGTCGCGTCAATAGTAATCTTGTCACTGCCCAAAGGATATTTGTTTTCTGCATCATAAATATCATACTTAATCAAGTTTGAATTTAAGTAAGGGAATTCAATACCCTTTCTTGACGCCTTTGTTGAGGCCTGTGCGCTGCCGCCTGCAAGAACTGTCTGTGCGTCAACTGACAATGTCAGCTTATCAGGAGCTACGTTAAAGCTCATTACGTTATCTACGCAAGTACCTGCACTGATGTTGATATGATTTGCAGGGCTTTCTGCAAGATTACGAAGTGCACAAGTCAAGATGTACGGTGTGCCTTCCGCACCTGTAAGAGGATTTACTCTCTTACCGTTTTCGTCATACTTATAAACTGTCATTACTGCATAAGCATTTGCGTTACCTGTTGAACACATAACCTGTACATTGTACCAAGAATCCTTATCAACAGTCATTGATCCGACTGTCTTGTTACTTGCACCAAGTGCATTCAATGTTGTGCCGGAACTTGAAAGCTGCAAGCCAAGCTTACCCTTGTCGTTACTGAATACTGTCCAGCCGGCACCGTCCTTTGCAAACTTCATATCAGCCGAGTAAATAACATCTGATGATGTATTTGCAGGGAATCCTACAAAGTCATAAGCGGCTGTTACATTGTAATAACCCGAACCGTCCCATGAACCTTCTTCAAGAGTTGCACCTGAAACGTATTCTTCACAAGCATTTGATGAAACGTATGTATCTGTGTACTTATCTTCATTACCTGTGTTCATATTTGCAGGAAGTATCTGTACCTTAACAGTACCTTGAACACTGCCCGACTTATTTGTACCTCTTACTGTGATTGTTTGAGGTACTGCATCTTCTGTAACGCTTAGTACACCGTCATTTGTGATTGTGATATTCTTGTTGTTTAATGCTCTTAGATTTGCCTCGTTGCAAATAATGTACTTCAAGTCACTGTCACCCGGTGTTACTGTAGCACCGTCAAGTGTTGCAACGGCTGTAATCTGTGTATTTTCACCGACTCTTACTGTTGCTTTATCAGCTGACAAAGTAAGTGTATCGTATGTATCTGTTGATGTGTCAACCGCGTCTACATCAATAGTCTTTGACGCATATACGCCGTTTGTCGCTGTTGCACGAACTGTAATCTTTTGCTTTGACGCATTTGCACCGATTGTAAGCAATCCGCTTTCTGAAATTGTTATGTTTTCGTCATTCAGAACTGCGTCATTTGCCTCGTTATATACTGACCATGTTACAGCAGGAGCTGTGATGTATTGGTCAAGTCTTGTTGCACCGTAAGTGAACAACATTGTTTCACCGGCTTTAATTGTATCGCTTGAGCTGTCAAGTGAAATTGTATCTGCACCAAGATTATACAGTGCTATATTATCAACACTTGTATTTGCAAGTATATTTAGATGTGACACACCGTTTCCGTTAGATGCTGCCATATTTCTAAGAGGCATACCCGTAACCTTTTGTACAAAAGTCTTTGTGCCGTCTGAATTGTACTTCCATACATACATATCAACATTTGCGTCAGCCGCACTGTAGCGTCCTACAAGTGCGATATGATACCATGTATTTGTATCTGCACCAATCTTTGTATCTGTATAATCCTTGCCGCCTCTTTGCATTTGAATTGTACCGTTTCTGAATACAACCGCACCTGCAACCTTCTTATCACCATTGTCTTCAGGTGTGAATCCCGCGCCGTCTGCGTCAAATCTTACATCAAGTGAAATCATTACGTCAGCCTTTGTATTGGCCGGATATGCACATTCACTTTCAAGACAATATTCACCGTACTTATTATTGCCGTATGAACCTGTCTTAATATACTTTGTTCCGTCAGGAGCACCGTTTTCAATTGTTGCGGCTACAACTTTATCACCCGTGATTGATGTAAGTGTACTTGATTCACCGTTCATTGACACTACCAAAGTATCAAGATTTTGAGGTGTACCTACTGTTGAATCGTCCGCAAACAATCCCACAATACCGTCCACGATTGAATTCTTAACACTTGACAGACTCAAAAGTGCATTATCGCCGTCATCTTCTTTGCTGAACAATGCTGTTGTGTCTGCTTTTTCGCTTTTGCCGATTACAACCGGTTTGCAAATCGGTGTAGCCATATCGCTTTTCCATAGCATAATCTTCATATTGTCTGTTGTTACAAAGCTTGATGATACAGGATAATCATTATATGCACCGCTCTTATCAAGTGTAACTTTCTTTGTATCAATGCTCTTTAGAGTCTTATCTGCGTTATAGCTTGCGAATATCAGGTTTGCATTTTCAATAGCGTCTACAGCCGTAACTCTTGCTGTACCGTTAGCATATTCAAGAACTGCATTTGGAGCATTTTCTGCGTTGTATATTACGTTAGCAGTCTTTGTATTTTCGTTCATATTGTAACTTACACCGTCAAGGTAGCCAAGTACAGTACCTATATCCGATACAAGTTCACCGTCTTTATACTCAGTCTGAGCATTTAACAGGTTCTTGTCAGCACCCTTGTTTACAAACAAAGTTGTTGAACCGTTTTGAATATCAATTTGTGTGCAACCGTCTTTTAACCCGCCTGTAATTGAAACAATCGGCAAGCTGCCGTCTGTGTATGACGGAACGTCACCCTCTGTTTGAATTGTGTATTCAATATTCGGATTGACTTTCTTTAAAGCCTCCAAAGTCTTGATTGCATCACACAATACGCCTGTTGTTGTATCAGGTCTGTAAGGTGATTTTGTATATCCTGTTATTGTTGTGCCGTTAAGCTTCATTTCATACTTATCAACATCTTCGTCAGGGTCGATTGTGTATGTATTGCCGTCATCTGAAAAATCAGCAGTAGTACCGCTACCAAGCGTCTTTAGTGACGGAACTGTTTGTTGAATCACCTGTGCAACATCGCCTTGTGCAAATGTACGTTGCATTTTTGTTGTCAAACCGCCTGTCATATTAAGGTCGTCTGTTGAGTTGATTGTAGCCGTTACAGGTGCTTGACCTTCAAGAGATGCCGATAGAGTAATTGCGCCTGCATTTCTTGTTGAACGAACAAATATTCTGTTTGTACCACATTCTGCATAGCAGTAATCAGTGTTGTTTGTTGTAATCTTATCGCCTACACCGCTGTTGTAACCGCCAAGAAGAACACCTTCACCGTTTAATGAAAGATTAATCTTGTCATATGCAAGCGGGCAAGTGTTTCCGTCTTTATCTACTACTGCAACGTCAAAGTATGCAATATCACTGCCGTCTGCGATAAGTCCGTCAGGGCCTGCAACAGGAGTGATCTTCAATGTTGTTGCCTCGCCTGTTGTTGAGATATAGTCTTCTGCAACAACTTCATCTCTTGCGTCATATGCAACAGCCTTAACTGTACCCGATTCTGTTACATCAATACCTGAGAATGAATATATAAATGTGCTGTCAGGCTTTGTTGATATACCCTTTAGCTTATCATTAACGTAAAGTTCGACCTTTGAAAGACCTGCCGAACCGATAACATAAACTGTCTTGTTCTTAGGATCACGTTTGCCGTATTCGCCTGTTTCTTCCCAATATGTACCGTTGTATGACTTTAGCGGATAGTTATATGTATCGTCGCTAAGTTGCGGATAATTCCAGTGACCTACGATATGCAATTTAGGTGTCGTTGACTGAATTGTCTGCATTGTATAGAATACGTCTTTCTTTATTCTTACAGGGTCAACCTTACCTGATGTACGGCAGTTTTCAGTACCTGTGTTTCTGTTGTGCATATTTGAGTCTGACCATACCATCATAGCCGCAGCCGAATAGTAGTCATTACCTGATAAACCGCCTACACGGTCTGAATAAAATTCATTGTAAGCTCTTGCGTCTACCAATGAAAAATCTTCCGATGTAAGGTCGTGTATATCGTAACCGTCCGTCTTTGACGCACCTGCACCAAGCCACTTATTTCTGTAATCATAGTCAGGTGGTGAGAAGTCATCCCATACACGTCTCGGAGCCTCTTCACGGGCATATTCTGTTTCCATAATAGGAACATACTTCTTTATAGCCGCCATTGATGCCTTTGCATTGCTTGCATGTCTGTTAAGCATTGTGCCGACATAATCAGCCGCTTGAATTTGGTCTGTTGATGAAATTGTACGGCAACCGCAGAATCTTTCACCGTTAGGGTCAAGAATATTCTTTAGGTCTGTCATTTCCTGTTGGTGTGCCGCTGTAACTGCGTTGTTACCTGCTTCCCAGAAAATTACCGATGGCGAGTTTCTGAAATAAATCATTGCGTCACGCATTGCCTCAACACGCTGATCCCATGCTCTTCCGTCAACGTCAGCCTCTTTATCACCAGCCGGACACGCCGATACTACACCGTACTTATCACCCGAACGAATTTGTGACGGCTTTGGCGCAACGTGCATCCAACGGATAAAGTTTGAATTAGATTCCTTGATCCATTGCATATCAAGGTCTTGCAACCAATCGTTTGCCACACCGATTACAGCCCACTCATTTGTTGAACGCTGTGCGTAACCTGTAAGCCATACAGGCTGGTCGTTAATCTTCAGACCGCCGTCGTTTATATCATATTCAACCTTGCGGAAACCTGTTGTTGTCTTTTGAACGTCAAGTACGTTTCCTTCGCTGTCCTTTAGGACTGTATATACGTCATACAAGTTCGGAGAATCAGGACTCCAGAACTTCATATCTTCACATTTTGCACTTGCAACAATTTTTGTTACATCAACAGTTTCTGTGCTTGTTGCCGCAGGGTTATCGTCATAAGCGTCGTCAGGTACTGTTGTCATAAAGTGAGAATCTGCACCTGTATCTTTTGCTGTCTTAACTGATGTTGCGTCACTTTTAAATGAATATCTCAAATAAGGTTGCTTTGTATGATCTGCGTCAGCATCTGTTGAGTCCTTGTTAGGGTCAACCATTTCAACGACATTTACTTCCAAAGTAACGTCCTTATCTGCATCTTCATTTCTTACTTCACCCTCAACTGTGATTGTTGCCGACTTTCCTCTTATATCAAAGTCTGTCGCATAAATATAGTTACCTTTTGTTTTAAGGTTATTGTATAGCGGCAAAGTCTGATAAGTCTTACCCTTTGCGTAAAGGATTACGTCACCTGTGATACCGCCTTGAACTTCGTTGAAGTCCTTTGTGTTCCATTGATAACCGGAACCGTCTGCCGCACCCGGTGTGCTTCCCGGTTTTGTTTCTTTTGTTACCTTTGATGAATCAGCCTGACCTCTGTCAGCCGCATTATCTGTTGCAACTGCTATAAGGTTATCTTGACCCGGTTTAACATAGTCTGTAATATCAAAGCCTGTTGCCGCGATACCTGCCTCATAGTAACCAACTATTTCGCCGTTTACATATAGGTAAACAGAGTTTCTTACTGCCTCAAATTCAAGGAAAAGTTTCTTTCCTGCATCTGATTCAGGGATTGTTATATGCTTTCTGTAAAACATAAAACCTCTGTAAAGTCCTCCCTCACCTTTGTCATCACACGAGCTGTCGAATGAATCTTCAGCATTTATCGGGTGTGGTACACTGACCGTATCCCAATCGCTGTCATCATAATCTGCATCGTAAAAGTTCTTTCCGTCTTTTGCGACGCTTGCCGATGCCTTTGCAAGCGGATATTCACTTCCGTCTGCCGCTTTTTTGAACTTCCAGTCGACGTTCATATTATATGTAACCGCCGGACTTTCCGGTTCTTCGTATACAGCAGAAGTTAGTTCTTCGTCTGCAAAAACCGGAACTACCGCTAATGACAACATCATCTGTAATGCCAACATCAGTGAACAAAAAATACTTATTTTTTTCTTCATTTTTCATTTCCTCCTCTTTTATATGCTTTAATTATTGATTTAATTATATCAAATTTTAAACATTAAAGAATTGCATATCTTGTTTTAAATATTGCAAAAATTGCTTTTCTTTGTGACAACTGTACAGCTTGTATATTTAAATATTGTTTTTTTGTGCATTTTTACATATAAAAAAAGCAGTAACCATAGATTACTGCTCTTAATATATCGTTATTTTGCAAAAGTTGTTTTACATTCTGTAAACTTCTTCAGGTGAAACAACCGTTACATTTTCGTCTTTAAGCACTTCAAGTGCCTTTTCGGGATTTTCAACACGAACAATCACAAGTGCACCCTTATCGCTCTTACCGATAAATGCATACATATATTCAATAGAAATACCTGCATTTTTAAGTTTTTCAATTTCACCTGCAAGTCCGCCGGGCTTATCTGCAACCGCAAGTGCAATAACGTCCGTAACCTTTACGACAAGATTATTGCTCTTTAGAATTTCAGCCGCTTTATCCGGGTCGTTTACAATCATTCTCACAATACCGAAATCAGTAGTATCCGCAATCGACAATGCACTGATGTCGATACCGTTCTTTCCTATTACATTAAGTATATCCGAAAGTCTGCCCGATTTATTTTCCACAAAAACAGATATTTGTTTAATCAGTTTCATAGCTTTTACCTCCCTATTAATCGTGAAGTTTACGGTTATCTATAACTCTCTTTGCCTTACCCTCACTTCTTGTGATGGTTTTTGGCTCAACAAGCGTTACCTTTGCGCCAAGTCCCAACGTACTGCGTAATTTTGCAACGATATTCTTTTCAATCGCCGCAACAGACTTAACATCATCAGAAAGCATGCCCTCCGACATTTCAACTTGTACTTCAAGAGTATCTGTGTTATTTTCTCTGCCGACAATAATCTGATAGTTAGGAGTAATATCGCCGCCGATTTTCAAAAGTACTTCTTCAATCTGTGACGGGAATACGTTTACACCTCTTATAATAAGCATATCGTCGGTTCTTCCTGCAGGTTTCTTCATTCTTACAAGTGTTCTTCCACATTCGCATTTTTCATAATCAAGTACGCATAAGTCACGCGTTCTGTAACGCATCATTGGCATACCCTCTTTTGTAATCGTTGTGAAAACAAGTTCACCGAATGAGCCCGGAGGAAGTACTTCTTCCGTATCAGGGTCGATAATTTCAGGAATAAACATATCTTCACAAACGTGCATACCATTTTGAGCAGAACATTCATAAGATACACCAGGACCTGTGATTTCGGTAAGTCCGTATACGTCATATGCCTTTATACCAAGCGACTGCTCAATCTGATGACGCATATCTTCCGTCCAAGGCTCTGCACCGAATATTCCCGCCTTTAAACTAAGTTGGTCTTTAACGCCCATTTCGTTTATTGTTTCGCCAAGATACATTGCGTATGACGGAGTACAGCAAAGGTGAGTTGCACCGAGTTCAATCATAAGTCTGATTTGTCTTTCGGTGTTACCCGATGATGTAGGGATTGTCATAGCACCGATTCTTTCAGAACCGCCGTGTGCACCCAAACCGCCTGTGAACAAGCCGTAACCGTATGACACTTGAACAACCGAATTTTCATCGCCGCCTGCCGCCGCAATCTGTCTTGCCATACAATCCGCCCACATATCAAGGTCGTTTCTTGTATAACCGGCTACAATCTGTCTGCCTGTTGTACCCGACGATGCGTGTATTCTTACAATATCCTTTTTGTCTGCCGCAAAAAGGTCAAACGGATAATAATCTCTCAAGTCCTGCTTTGTTGTAAAAGGCAACTTTGCAAGATCTTTAAGTTCTTTTATATCCTCAGGCTTTACACCCTTTTTATCCATTCTTTCTCTGTACATCGGAACATTTTCATAAACATTCTTTACTTGTTTTTGGAGTCTTTCAAGCTGAAGTTTTTCAAGCTCGTTTCTGTCCATTGTTTCAATTTCCGGCTGATACATTCCCATTGGGTACATCTCCTTTATTTTTTCTTTTTGTTTCTTATAAGCACTGTCGCTATAACAGCCCAAACAACAATGATTGCGACTGTCCAACCTATATAGGTAGTGAATAAATCATGTAGAGTTTTAATCAATAATTGCACTTTTTACTCCTTAAAGTTCATATCCAAGTTCAAACGCTTTAATATTGACATCAAGGAATTTTTCCGGAACAGTTTCCTTTATAACGTCAATCCAAACATTTTTATCTACGTCCATACTCTTTGCCAAAAGTCCGATTAAAACTACGTTTACAGCCTTGATTGTACCTGCCTTTTCCGCAAGAGAAAGTGCGTCAACAGCCTGCAAATTAATCTTTGCACTAAGTTTTTCTTCAATATTCTCAGGATATTCCATAGCACCTGTGATTACAGGCATAGGATTCATTTTTTGAGTATTGGCAATCATCTTACCACCTTTTTTCAAATAAGGTAAAGCACGCATAGCCTCAAGCATTTCAAATGCCAAAATCAAATCCGCCTCACCGCGGTCTATAATAGGTGAATAAACCTTATCACCGTACTTTACATATGTAACAACACTGCCGCCGCGTTGGCTCATACCGTGAACCTCGCTGACTTTAACGTCATAACCCTCTTTAATTGCAACCTTACCAAGTATACGGCTTGCAAGAAGTGTACCTTGTCCGCCGACACCGACTATCATTATGTTCATTCTACTTTTCCTCCTTTTCAATCGCACCAAACGGACAGACATTTGTACATAGTCCGCAGCCGTTACACTGTGTTGTGTCAATCTTAACAGTATCGCCGTCTAATGAAATTGCAGGACAGCCGAGTTTCATACACATCTTACACTTCTTACACTTGTCTGTTATGTGACAGTGACCCGAATACTTTTTGCGCATATTCGGAAGAAGTGCGCAAGGTCTTTGTGCGATAATAACCGAAGGTTCTTCTCTTTCAACTTCTTCTTTTACGACCTTTTCAAAATTCTTTACGTCAAACGGATCTGCAACAACAACGTGTTCAATACCTATTGACTTGCAAAGTGTTATCAAATTAACTTGCTTTGTTTCTTCCTTACGGATTGTGTAACCTGTTGTAGGGTTATCCTGGTGACCTGTCATACCTGTGATTGAGTTGTCAAGAATAATAACAGTATTGTTACCCTTGTTGTATACAATGTCAACAAGACCTGTAATACCGGAGTGCATAAATGTTGAATCACCGATTACAGATACAAGCTTTTTATTAAATTCAGCACCTCTTGCTTTTGCCATACCGTGTGCGGCACTGATTGAAGCACCCATACAAATTGTTGTGTCAACGCTTTGCAGAGGAGGTGTTGCACCAAGTGTATAACATCCTATATCACCCGAAACAACAAGACCGAGTTTCTTTAGTACATAAAATGTACCTCTGTGTGGACAACCTGCACACATTACAGGAGGACGAACAGGTATAGGCTCGTCTATAGCGTCAAATTCAGGTGCGTCTATATCCAAAACTGCTTTCTTAATCATTGAAGGTGTATATTCGCCTTGAAGTGTAAATACGTCCTTACCTATCACATCAACTCCGACACTCTTACAGAAATCTTCGATAACAGGGTCAAGTTCTTCGATAACGAAAACTTTATCATACTTTGACGCAAATTCTTTTATCTTCTTTTCCGGTAATGGATAAACTATACCGATTTTCAAGTAATCAGCCTTGTCACCCAGTGCCTCTTTTGCATACATATATGCGATACCGCCTGCGATAATACCGATTTTTGAGCCGTTTTCTTCAACTCTGTTAAGAGGTGATGTTTCAGCCATTTCCTTTAGTGCGTTTATTCTGTCCTCTACGACAATGTGACGCTTTATTGCATTACCCGGCATCATTACATACTTCTGCGGATTTTTCTCGTAATCCTTTAATGCAACTTCCTGCTTTTCTTCTTCCTCAACAAGACTCTGTGAATGAGAAACTCTTGTTGAAAGTCTTAAAAATACAGGTGTATCGTATTTTTCGGAAAGTTCATATGCAGTCTTTGTGAACTCCTTACATTCTCCGCTGTCAGACGGCTCTAACATAAGTATTTTAGATGCCTTTGCATAGTGACGTGAATCCTGTTCATTCTGTGATGAGTGCATACCTTGGTCATCGGCAACGCACAATACAAGACCACCGTTTACTCCTGTATAGCTTGCAGTGAAAACAGGGTCAGCCATTACGTTAAGACCGACGTGTTTCATACAAGACATACTTCTTGCGCCGGCGATTGACGCACCGATTGCAACTTCTGCCGCAACCTTTTCATTCGGCGCCCATTCAACGTATATATCGTCATATTTAACTATATTTTCTGTAATCTCGGTACTCGGTGTGCCGGGATATGAGGAAACAACGCTTACACCGGCCTCATAAGCACCGCGTGCAACCGCTTCATTTCCAAGCATTAACTTTTTCATCATGTAATCCTCCTCGTTATTTAACCATTATTATAATTTTAACAAAATTCGCCTCTATCGTCAAGTACATTGTAGAAAAAACTCCCACTGCTGCAAAATACAATGTACTGACAATTATACTATATATCATAATTTCAACCCCTTTTTATTATATTTTAACAAATTCTCCCTTCATCGTCAAGTATACCTCTGTTTTTTTGCACAAAAATACCCATTTGCATTAAACAAATGGGTATCAGTTCGGATTTTGCACGTTCCAAACAATCATTCTAATTCAAATGCACCTGTGTAAAGTTGATAATACTTACCTTTTTGTGCAATAAGCTGTTCGTGATTACCGCGTTCGATAATTCTTCCGAGTTCAAGCACCATAATTACATCTGAATTTCTTACCGTTGAAAGTCTGTGTGCGATAACAAATACTGTACGTCCCGTCATAAGTGCGTCCATACCTCTTTGAACTATCGCCTCTGTTCTTGTATCAATACTTGAAGTTGCCTCGTCAAGTATCATTACAGGCGGATCTGCAACCGCCGCTCTTGCGATTGACAAAAGCTGTCTTTGACCTTGCGACAAGCTGCCGCCGTCACCCGAAATAACTGTATCGTATCCGTCAGGCAACATATTTATAAACTCATCCGCATTCGCAAGTCTTGCCGCCGCATAAACTTCTTCGTCCGTTGCATCAAGATTACCGTATCGGATATTTTCCTTAATTGTACCTGTAAACAAGTTTGTATCCTGTAAAACGATACCGAGCGAACGTCTTAAATCTTTCTTTTTGATGCGGTTAATATTAATTCCGTCATAAGTTATCGTACCGTCGGCAATATCATAGAAACGATTTATAAGGTTGGTAATTGTAGTTTTACCCGCACCTGTCGCACCGACAAACGCAACCTTTTCGCCGTGGTCGGCATACAATGTTATATCATGCAGTACGATTTTTTCGGGATTATATCCGAAATCAACATCGAAGAATTTAACTTCACCCGTAAGACGTGTGTATTTAACACTGCCGTCCTTTTGAACTTCTTTCCAAGCCCACATATATGTCTTTTCTTCCGTTTCAACTATATTGTCGTTTCTGTCGTACTTAACATTGACAAGTGTAACATCGCCGTTGTCCTGTTCTACTTCTTCATCCATAAGATTGAATATTCTTTCCGCTCCGGCAAGTGCCATAACGATGGAATTGAACTGCTGTGCAACCTGCATGAATGGTTGGGTGAAGCTCTTTGTAAACTGCAGATAGGAAGCCATGACACCAAGAGTGATGCCGCCGATTCCTGTTACAGATAGAAGTCCGCCAAGTACAGCTGTTAAAACGAACTGCAGGTTACCAATGTTACCAATTACAGGTCCCATCATGTTACCGTATTTATTGGCATTTGCAGAACTTTCGAAAAGTGCTTCGTTGAGTTTGTCAAATTCTTCTTTGGAC
>ERZ859776.737-NODE-737-length-14133-cov-1.777809_pt1 | contig 14133 bp, 16 predicted proteins | sample MGYA00509987_ERZ859776 | MGnify/ENA primary metagenome ERZ859776 (study PRJEB30046, sample SAMN00715146) | human gut metagenome | study: EMG produced TPA metagenomics assembly of the A metagenome-wide association study of gut microbiota in type 2... | reverse complement strand
GGTATGAATAAAAATGTTTACACCCCCACCCGCTCCCATAAGAGCCGCCGCTTCCTCCTCGTCTTTTCCCTGTGCATTAAGCACCGGAATAATCTCTCTTGATACAAACGGAAATGTTACAAATATTGTCGCAAGCACAACTCCGGGAATTGCAAATGCGATTCTTACATTCGCTCCGAATACCGAATTAAACCATCTTATAACAGGATAAAACCAGCCGAGACGCCCGAATGTCATAAGAAACGCAAGTCCAACGATAACGGGTGATATTGAGAACGGAATATCAATAAGTGTCGCAAGCACCTGTTTTCCCTTAAATGAAAACTTTGTCGTAACCCATGCCGCACACAATCCAAAAAATGTATTGATAACAATCGCAATAACAGTTGCAAACAAAGTAACCTTCAAAGCACTGACAACATATTTTGACGATACCGATTTAAAATAAAATCCAAGTCCCTGCTTGAGCGAGCTGGCTACAATACAAAACAGCGGCATCACAAGCATAAAAAATACAAATAAAACGCTTATTGTTATAAGAACATATTTAGTTATCTTTTTTCTCTTTTCAAATTTTTCCTGTTCATTCATAACTTTTCCCTTCCTGTTTTTATCATCCGCCATTTTAACATTGTATGATTATATATTATTGGTTCTTTTTGCCTGCTTCATCTGGATAACATTTATCGCAAATAAAAGCAGAAATGATATTACAAGCATCACAAGTGCTATAGCTGTTGCCGACGCATAATCAATATAACTTAACTTCTGCATTATTACATACGATACAACCTGTGTATGCTCTTTGGCACTGTTGCCCGAAATGTAAATAACGCTTCCATACTCACCGATTCCCCTTGCAAATGCAAGCCCAAAACCTGTAAGTATCGCAGGTCTCAATTCGGGAAGTATTACCTTAAAAAATGTCTTTGACGGCGACGCACCAAGTATGTAAGCTGCTTCCTCATACTGTCCGTCAAGTTTTTCAAACACCGGCTGCACATTTCTTACTACAAACGGAATTCCGATAAATATAAGTGCAACTATAATTCCAAGATGTGTGTAACTTACCTTAATTCCTATTGCGGCAAGCGGTTTTCCAAGTATTCCCGTATCCGAATACATCTTTGAGAGCGTTATGCCCGCAACTGCTGTCGGAAGTGCAAAAGGAAGCTCTATAAATCCGTCAAGAATACGCTTTCCGGGAAAATCATATTTTACAAGTGTCCATGCAAGAATTACTCCAAATATTACATTTATCACCGCCGCTATAAAAGAACAGACGATACTCGTCGTAAATGCGTAAACTACATTCTGCTTTGTAATCAGTTTTATAAATTCCGACGGTGGCAGTTTCAGCGAATATACCATAACCGATGCAAGCGGAATCAATACAATAAGTGAAAGCATCGTCACCGTAATTCCCATTGTAAGCTTAAAGCCCGGAATCACTCTGGTTTTCTTTGCTTTTTTTAATTTTACGGTTTCTTCCATACTTATTTTTCCTTTCCGCTTTTATTTCTGTGTATATATAAATATAATTTCCGCACAACTTCATACCCTATATAAATACAACTTCATATCTGCATTTAGTTACACAGCTTGTCAAACAATGCATCGTCATCAAAATACTGTTTATACGCATTGTCCCAGCCGCCGAAATCATTAATTGTTGTACATTTTACATTCAGATTAAATTTATCCGAATATTCATTAAGGATTTTTTCATCACTTGGGCGATATCCGTAATCAGCCACAAGTCTCTGGGCATTTTCCGAATACAGATAAGAAAGATATTCTCCTGCTGCCTGCCCTGATTTATTAACTTTTACATTATCACCAACAACCGCCACGCTCGGCTGTGCAAGAATACTTACTGACGGCGTTACAATCTCATATTGTCCCGGATAATTGGCGACTGTCATCATTGCTTCATTTTCCCATGCAATAAGAACATCGCCTTTCTGATTCTCAACGAATGTTGTCGCTGAACCTCTCGCTCCCGAATCAAGAACTGATACATTAGCATACAATTTTTTGATAAATTCATTCTGCTTATCTGTATCCGTATATTTCTCCCTGGCATAACTTAATGCCGCAAGAAAATTCCAACATGCACCGCCGCTGCTTTTCGGGTCCGGCGTTATAACTTCAACACCGTCTCTAATGAAATCATCCCAGTCTTTTATATTTTTCTCATTTCCTTTTCTTACAAGAAAGACTATTGTTGAAGTGTATGGTGCGGAATCATTGTCATATTCCTGCTTCCAGCCGCTGTCAACAAGTCCGGTTTTTTCAATAAGCGAAATATCATGTTCAAGTGCAAGTGTTACAACATCTGCATTACAGCCTTCAACAACTGACCTTGCCTGACTCCCGGAACCGGCATGTGACTGTATTACATTCACCGGCTCACCATATTTTTCTTCATAATAGCTTTTGAAAATCTCATTATAGCTTTCATAGAATTCCCTTGTGGCATCATATGAAACATTGGTGATTGTCATTATATTCGATTTTTCACGGCCGCATCCTGCAAGCCCTGTAAAAACACATGCAGCTAACAAAACTGCCTGCATTTTATATATTTTTTTCATATGTTTCACCACCCATTCCTACAGCTTAAAATTCAAATAATGATGTCGATAAATATCGTTCTCCTGTATCCGGAAGTAGAACAACTATATTCTTTCCTGCATTTTCAGGCTTTCGTGCCTCCTTTAATGCTGCACAAAGAACCGCTCCTGATGATATTCCAACTAGCAGTCCCTCTGATTTTGCAACCTGTCTCGTCGTCTCAAACGCCTCGTTATTTCCTATAGTTACAATCTCATCAACTATACTTGTATCCATAACCTCAGGTATGAATCCGGCTCCTATACCCTGTATCTTGTGAGGACCAGCACTACCACCGGAAAGAACCGGTGAACCAGAAGGCTCAACTGCAACAATTTTTGCATTAATTCCAGCTTCTTTAAGACCTTTTGCTGTTCCCGTTATAGTTCCTCCTGTTCCAACTGATGCAATGAATATATCAACCTTTCCGTCTGTCGCTTCTGCGATTTCCTTTGCTGTTGTAACCCTGTGAATCTCAGGATTGGAAGGATTGTCAAACTGCTGTGGAATAAATGCGTTGCCGTATTCTTCCTTTAACTGTTCAGCCTTTGCTATTGCACCTTTCATTCCAAGTCTTCCCTGTGTGAGAACAACTTCTGCTCCAAGTGCCGTTACAATCTTTCTTCTCTCTACACTCATAGTATCAGGCATAGTAAGAATAAGCTTTAATCTCTTTGCGGCACACACACCAGCAAGTCCTATTCCTGTATTGCCGCTTGTAGGCTCTATAATAACCGTATCTTTATTAATCTTTCCCTGTTTGATTCCGTCTTCAATCATCGCATATGCAACTCTGTCTTTCACGCTGCCAAGCGGATTGAAATATTCAAGCTTCGCTATTATGTTTGCATTAACATTATTGTCCTCCTGAAAGTTACATAACTGCAACATCGGAGTACGTCCAATAAGCTCTGTTATCTGTTTTGCTATCTCTGCCATAATAACCCTCTTTTCTTTTTAAGTTCTACAACTTTTATTATAATACACTACTATTCATATCGTTTCAATAGGATTTAAGAATTTATTTAAAATTTTTTCCAGTTCTTCATCATCCGGAATGTTTCTCCGGCTATATGTAAGCTCTGCCATATATGAAAGAAAACGTGCCCTTAGTACATCATTGCTTATCTTTTGTTTAGCGTAAGGACGCAATTTTTCAAGGTAATCAAGTATTTCTTCTATATTGTCAGGCAGAATATTGTCAATTTCTCCGGCAAGAAGTGTTGTGATTCTTGGGCTTGCACCACTTGACGATATTCCTATTTCCAGCTTTCCGCGGCTTACAACCGACGGGAATATAAAATCACATTTATCTTTTACATCAACTACATTAATAAATATTCCTTTATCGTTACAAAGACTTGTTATATGCTCATCAAGTTCTTCATCACCTGCCGCTGCAATAACAAAACGCACACCTTCTACGTCGCTGTCCTCAAACTCTCTTTCTTCCCACTCAACACCTTTAATATTTTTAATTCTCTCATCAACTTTTTTGGCAACAACCTTTATCTTAGGTCCATAATCCAGTATTCTCTTCACCTTGTGAAGTGCAACCTTTCCGCCGCCAACAATAAGTACCGAAACATCCTTTAATTCTACATAAAATGGAAAATATGCCATAATTGTCCATCCTCCTCTAATACAAAATATCCGCAAGTTTCTGATAAGCCTCACCCCAACGCTCATTAGGCTTAAAATTGTAAAGACTCTTATCAAGCACATAATATCTGTCATTTTTTACTGCTGTGAGACTTTTCCATACAGGATTGCTCTTTAAAAGTGTGTCAACATTCTTTAATGCCGCCTCAGTATTAGTTCCCTGAATTGTCACAAAAATAAAATCGGGGTCTTCCTTTACAATAGCCTCGAGACTCAGGTCATCAAGCAAAGAACTGTCGCTGTCAGCAATATTTACACATCCCAAATCTTTTAAAATCTCGCCGCTTACAATTCCATCGCCTTGACATTTTTGGAAGCTGCACGAAGAAGCAATATCTTAGGATTGCTGCCGTCAATCTGTTTTTTTGCATTTTCAACTTCTGTCCGCACAGAAACACCATTTTTTTCATATAAATCCTTGCGTCCCGTTATATCTGTGCATATATCAAGCATTGCTATATAGTCTTCATAATTATTAACATCAAAATATGCAACTGTAATTCCTGCATTTTCCAATGTTGCAAGCATTTCGACATCAGGCTTTGTATTGGCACTGGCAATAACAAAATCAGGCTGTGAAGCTATAAGAAGCTCTACATTCGGTTCAAGTATCGCCCCAAGCTTGACAACAGAATCGTCGAGTCCCAAATCAAGGCTGTCCCACGCATCATTAACCGAAGCCACAAGCTTTCCTCCAGCAAGAAGCCACACATCAGAAAAACTTCCGAGAAGCGAAGCCGTTCTGTCTGCCGATTTTACGGTAACACTTCTGCCCAGTGCATCTGTAAATGTAACACCGTCCTGCACATCAGCATTGGCATTATCAGAATTTTTCACTCCGCATCCTGCAAGTGCAAATATTGAAATTAATGTTGTAATAATTAGTACGTCTGCAATTAATTTTTTAACTGTCTTCTTCATATTCTACCTTTCCTACCGTATTACTATGTTTTATTTTTCATAGCGTACTATAATTTCATATAAAATGCAACAAAAATATGCTACAATTGTTTGAGGTTTATTATTTAAAATATGGAAACGGAGGATAATTATGTATTCAAATTATTTTACTGAAATAATACCCTATGCCGGATATGATATAAAACAGATTGCATGGCACGAATGTATGGCATGCGGCAACGGACACATAGGCGTTCTCACATCTGGTGCCCCCAAAAACGACAGTTTTATTTTTCAGAATACTGAATTTGTAATGCCATCAGACGAGCCAAGATGTGTTCCCGCAGAAGTAACAGAACAGCTTGACGAAGCAAGACAATCTGTAATAAATATGGATGACACATGGAATATACATAACAGAAAAAGAACCAATATGTACTGTTATCATCCGGGACACCAGTTAAGAATATCTTTAAAAAATGCCTCAGATATTACAGACTTTGTGCGTTCTACAGATTATGAAACATCTGAGCTGGTTTCATCGTATAACATGTCAAAATACAATACGTATGCAAATCATATAAAAAAACGTACCTTCGCATCATCTGTTGACGATGTAATAATCACAGAAATATCAGGTAACAGTTTCACTGTTGACATATCAATTGATGATTTTGAATCAATGCACAAATTTGGCAGACAAAAAAGCGGTGACGCACCCGAATTAAATATGAAATATACGCGGTTTGCAACTGATGGATTAATCGGCTTTTGTGCATTGTATCCACAATACGAAGAAAGTGAATTAAAAAATGGAGGATTTGCAGGCGTAACACGCATTATCCCTTATAACGGAACAACTTCCCTATCTTTTACGGACACTGATATGCGTGCAAAATCATGCCTTGACCCCAAAAATCCCATCATAACATTTTCGGGCAAAAAACTTGTTCTTATAACATACCTTGACTGGACTTATAAACAGCCTGATAAAATAACCGCAGATTTTTTCACAATTCCACTTGTCTCACAGTGTATAAATAAAATTAATAAAACATTAATAAAATACGCTGACGCAAGTTCTTTATTTTCATATGAAGCTGCACTAAAGCCTCATATAGAAAAATACAGCAGTATTTTTAACCATGTCAGCCTGAAACTTAACAACGCCGATAAAGCACTCAGCAACGAAGAATTATTACAAAAGCAGAAAAGAACTGATTACATACTGCCTGAACTTCTGAAACGTGTATACAACCATGGCAGATATGCAATGTATTCCTGTGCCGGACATACTGCACCTCGTCTTTCGGGGCTTTGGACAGGCGAATGGAATATGCTGTGGAGAAGTGCCTACACAATGGACGCCAATGTAAATATTCAGGTATCAGGCATGAACACATGCGGAATGTATGATGCAGGCAAAGGTTACATCTGGTTTGTGTTAAAACAGATTCCCGACTGGGAAATCAATGCCAAAGCCGTTTACGGCATGAAAAACGCTGTCCTCACCCCCGTAAATACCGACGGTCACCGTGCAATGATGGTTGAATATGACATCAATTATCCATTTCAGTACTGGAATGCTGGAGCAAGCTGGATGATTATTCCGATTTATGAATTCATGCAAGTCTATGGCAACGTCACAATCACAACACACGATGAAAATATAATACGTATATATAATAAAAACATTTTCCGCATTAAAGAAGACATTCTTCTTCCTTTACTTGCAAAAACATTCAACTTCTGGGAACAGCTTTGTACTCCCGAATATTTTACAGATTCAAACGGAAATGCCCGCTTTGTAAAGGGAAAAACATCCTTGGAACCAGATGAAAAATACCTTATAATCCCATCGTTTTCACCCGAAAACAAACCGCTCGGTTATAAAAGTGCAATCACTGCCAATGCGGCTATGGATATAGCTGCTGCCGTTGATTCTCTTAATATGTACAAAAATATACTCTTAGACATAAAGCCTAATGGTTATCAGAAAACCCTTGAAAAAATCACACATCTGATATCGTGCCTGCCTGTATATATGTTTGATAAAAGCGGTGCAATAAAAGAATGGTCCATGAACGAATACAAAGAAAATAATGCCCACCGCCACATAAGCCATCTTTATTGTGCATGGCCATCATCAGAAACACAGCACAATCACGCACTTGCATCCGCATGCCGTCAGGCAATAATTAACCGTAACCGCGAAAACACAGGAAAAGACGACACCGCATCACACGGCTGGATTCACAAAGCTCTCGTAGAAGCCCGCCTCAAAAACCCGGAAGCTGTATATAATACGCTTTTGCTGCTTTTTAAAAGCGACATATTTTACAACACATTTTTTACAGACCATAATACAGACCGCTCAAAAGGCGTATTCTGCACAGACACTCTTCTCGGAATAGTCGGCATCATAAACGAAATGCTGGTGTACTCTGACGAATGTACGGTCGAACTGCTCCCTGCATTAAACACAGGTCTTATTAACGGCGAAATATGCGGTCTTCTCACAAAATGCGGCATAAAAATAAACCGCCTGTCATGGGATAATAACAAGCGGTCTGTATACATAGATATATCTGCATTACGTGATACATCATTCAATCTTATATATGATAATGAATCAATACACCTTGATATGAAATCTGGCGAACAGACATTACATAAATTCCTTCATTGATGTATACACATGAAAACCTTTATCAGTCAGATACTTTTCAACTTCAAAGCTGTCTTCTGTTCTGAATACAATAACAGGCTCCTGGTTATGGCTTACAAATGTAAAAATGCAGTCCAGATTAGTACGTGCATTTTTAAGTTCCTTTAAAAAATCAGACATATTTGTAAATCTTTCCTGGAGTCTGACTGCTATTACGAATCTTTCAAGTACAGTATATCCCTTTGAAGAAAGCACATCATTACATCTGTCAGGGTCGTCCACTATCATATGAAACACACCAAAATCCGTAGCATCATATGTTGACAGTCCATAACATTCAATATTATTTTCCTTTAAAATTTCAACAACATTAAATAAGTTACCCGGATTGTTGGAAACAAGTACCGATAATTGCTTAATCACAGATTAGCCCTCCTTTAATTTTAAATACAATTATTGTATTGTACCACCTCTGTATGACATAAGCAATGTTTTAATTATTTTATTCTCTCAAGCACACCCAAATCCATCTCACACACTGTATCGCAAAGCACCTCTATATCCTCCGCACTGTGATTCGCCATAATTATAGTCCTGCCCTCATCTGCAAGTTTTTTAAACAACTCTCTCATCTCTGCAACACCATGTTTATCAAGACCGTTCATAGGTTCGTCAAGCAGAAGCAGCTCGGGATTTTCCATAAGTGCCTGTGCAAGACCGAGACGCTGTCTCATTCCAAGCGAATATCTTCCGACATGTTTTTTACTGTCTGGGTCAAGCCCAACCATTTTAATCGCATCACGAATCTGCTCTTTTCCAATCTTCCTGTTTATGCCTGCAAGAAATCTCAGATTATTATATCCGCTGTAATTATATAAAAATCCCGGCGTCTCAATAATCGCACCGATATTGTCAGGCACATCAATATCCTTGCCAATCTGTTTTCCGTTTACAATTATTTTTCCCTCTGTAACCGGGACAAAGCCGCATATACACTTCATAAGCACTGTTTTTCCTGAACCGTTTCTTCCGATAAGTCCATGTATCTTTCCCTTTTCGAATGATACATTTATATCATTAAGCACCGTCGCCTGTCCGAAACGCTTAGTAACATGTTCAACTGTAATTATATTTTCCATATATCTGCCCCTTTACACCTCGTCTGATGAATTAATACTTGTTTTTCTTCCTGCCGCAACTGCGATTACGCTGAGAACCACTATCATAACTATATATAGTGTCAGCACATATACAATTCCGGGATATTCCGTCATTCCGCCAATATCAATATTATTAAGTGAATTCCAGCTCATTGGCGATACTCTTGTAATCATTGACTTTCCGTCAGCGACCGCCGTAAATATAATAAAAAATGACGCCACACATACACCTATAAATTTCGTTCCCGTTATTATATTAAACACATAAATAATCAATCCTGTAAGGACAAAACTAAGCCACATCAAAAGTGCCGAAAAAAACATTGCCTGAACCGGCGTAAAATACTTTATAACAATTCCAAGCACTTTAACAGTATCCGTAGCATGCCCAAGCACAGTCTGAACCGTGCTTGTTCCTGCAAGTCCAAGCACATTCCCCCATGTATTATCCCACTTGATATGTCCGATATTTAATACAATTGTTGACATCATAAGAACAAACAAATAAAAAAACGAACCTGCAAATATGTATAAAACCTGCCCGATTCCCCATGTCGTCCTGTCAGTCCTTAACATAACATACATCTGATTGGAATCGACAAAAGGTGCATCACAAAAAATAAACACAAGCGGTATCATAAATTCAATCTTCATATATCTGAAAATAAACAAAAACGGAAATATCCACGGACTCATAGGTTCACCGACATAACTGCATATGTCCCATAGTCCTCTTGTATACAGATGAACCGACAATATTGAAAGAATTATAAGCATCCATATCCGTCGGTTGCCGCCCCATTTACGTACATTCTGCCAGCATATTCTTAACGCTTTCATCAATATCTCACCTGCCCCGTAACAGCATCTATAACCATAACTTTGGCACTTTCATTATATTCCTTATCACCGGTAACCATCTTCTTCGTTATATCAAAATCACACACCCAGCATGGTATTATCATCATCTTTTTCTCCTGCTGGCTGTAATACGATATATAACCTAATTCAATCGAAGTCATATTACCTTCTTCTGTAAGTCCGATTGTGTAATAATTACTTTCCTTTATCCTCTTTAATACATCATCCACGCTTTTTAGCGGCTCTGTAATCTCCTCCCTGCTTTCGATATTATATATTCTATAACAGTTAATCCAATATACTTCATCTCTTCCAACTACAAATTCTAATCTTGTCCCATTAACATCGCCTGATGTCAGATGCTTATACATATTTGTAAGATATGCACCATCAAGCTCAAGTTGATATGATATAAAATATGCCTCATCATCCCTTGTCCATACAACCGGCTCTCCGCCTTCTCTATAACGTCTTGCATCCTTACTCGGATAATATATCTGAGCATCTTCACCTATTTCATTCATTCTGGCTGTCGCATTCTCTGCATCTATCGCAACTGTCTTGTATAACTTTGCATTTAGTCCTAATATGTCCAGTATTTTTTCAGTAACCTTCAAAGCATCATTTAAAGGAAATCCATCAAGTTCCGTAAGCGGAAAGACTTCATCCATATTCTTTATAAATCCGTCACTTCTCTGACCATGAACATAATTACTGTAACTTTTCTTTTTTGCTTTTAATGTTGTATATGTTATTCCTTCTCTATTGGACAAAAAACTTTTATCTTCTGTCTCTTCTTCATAATTAAGATACTCTTTTAACCTATTAGTTCTGTCCTCATCGATACCATTCAGTTGTGCAGTATATTTATACCACTTTGATGGATTTGATATACTTAATGTTGCATCTGCCGATGTTACTCCGTTAAGTTTTCCTGTAATCTTTGTCATATCTTCGCTTATGCTTACTTCCTCTGTTGCTTCCTGAGTACCGTTGTTCTGTCTCTCCCAACTGTAGCTTTTTCCGTCAGGATATAAAGAACAGCCGCTTACCGTAAGCATAACCGCCGCTGCTGCCGCTGCACCGATTCTTTTAAAATTATATTTTTTCATAAACCCCTTTAACTCCCTTCTTGATTTTATCTAAATCTTCTCCGACAAGTTTATTTTTTCCCCAATTTGTTCTTTTTTTGCATTATTTTTATCTTCTCCTCACATTATTTAATTCAATCACTATCCTATAACTTTTCATACACCAATTTTTGCATTTATAACTTACAAATTTAATAATATGAAGATTTTATTTTTGTCATAAATATTCTGCCTCTATAAGGCAGAATATCCTATTTTAATAAATAACAATATTATAATCTCACTTAACCCTTATTCGCACTTATAGCCTATGGCTCCCATGTTCCGTCTACATGCACATAATACGCATATGTTTGTGCTCTTAAACGATATTGCTGTCCTTCGCTTGGTTTTTCTGGCTGATTATATTCAGGATACATTCTTCCTATAAATGTTCCAACATTAATATTACCAGTATAATTGTAATTATAATATTCCGGACCGTTAATACTCATCTCAAACTTATCCATTTCAGATACATTACTATTACTTATTTTAATATAACCATATGTATCATCATTATCTTTTGTAAGATTCCTCGTGTAATCCTCACTTATCGAATCCTCTGCTACATCCACATCAAACCAGTAGTTTTCCCATGCTGCCATAGCAGGAACAGTAAACATCATAATAGCAGTCATTGATAACGCTGCTGTTTTTATTGCTCTTTTAATATTCATATATGTGCCTCCTTCGTAATCACTTATTCTTTTCGTAATGTTTCTTGATTTCTTCTGCAACTTTTACTTCTCCAAACAAAAATGCACTTTTTGTGTTAACAAGCTTTTTCTCACTCAACTTAATTAACATCTTATTCATTGTATCTTTCTTCATCTGTATACACCTCCTTCCATTATATTTTCAAACCACCGCTACACCTCACCTCCTTTATATGTACCGTCGTCAGATTCCTTCTTTTTTCATTCTTCTGTCCATACACCAATAGCATAATAATCCAAGAATAATAAGATACCCTGTTATCGTCATCAGCCCGAACAAACGGTCAAGTTTAAAATTACGCACATATAAATAATCGCTAGCCATCAGTCTGTCCAGCACCAAATACTTTGGAAAAAGATATCTAAACGTCTCTGCAACAGAATATATAAGCAACGGTGAGGCAATTGCCACGAATCTGTTCGGTATAATTATTGATATAAGAAGTCCTCCAAGAACATATACCGCAAATGCTGCTCCGACAGTAATTATCCTTATTGATATATTAATAAACGGATTTACCGCCACCGCATCAAAATATGTTGTACCATAATAATACCAAAGATATTTTGCATATATATATCCTTTATCAGCAATCATTTCGTATACAATATATACTGTAAGTCCCAGCATCGTTGTTATCCATGAACCTAATATACATGTAATTATCTTACCTTTTATATAACTGTCCCTGCTGCTTCTTATCGTAACATACGGTATTCTTCCCGAGCACCAGTCGTCAGCAAAACTTAACGATACCGGTAATGCCGCCGCAAATATAAGCAATTTATTAAAATTACTAGACGACACTAACTTTTCAAATCCATTCATAACATTATTAACCTGTTTTTCATAATGAACCATAATTCCTACTATAAGAATGATAAGAATTCCGACAGGTATTTTCCAGCTTAACACCGAATGTAAGTATTCTTCGTAAATTACTCCGATAAGTTTATGTTTTTTCCCCAATTTGTTCTTTTTTTGCATTATTCTCCTCCTTAACATACCCGACGATCAGATTCCCTCTTTTTTCATTTTCTGCTACACCTCTCATTATTTCTTTGCATATTACCAATATAGATTGTCACTATTTTTATGTAAATACTGTCTGACAATCTTTTCCTGAACGTCAATTTTAACGACACGAACGTCAATTTTTTGTATTTTTCCCTCTTGAAAATTTAATAATACATGCAATAACAAATTCCATAATATGAAATATATATGTTATTTCAATATATAATATGTAGTTCCGTTTTACATACACAGACACTGCTATCAATCCAACATTTACTGCCAGAAGTTTAGTTTTCATTATTACATTATGCTTTTTATCAAGTTTTATATTTTCTCTAAACGGACTAGGAATAATAAACACAAACATTTCCAATAAAATAATGATTATATATACTATTATTGAAATATCTGCTTTAAGAAGCATATGATGCAACCCCATAGCCACAAAAAAATATAAGATCGAATATATCAAACATCCGGTATATGTTTTCATATGTAACCCGCCATGATAAATACGAACACACAACAGACAGATTGCAAATATCAGAAAATCATACTCCATGCCCAATATTGAAAAAAGGCATATAAGCACAATCCATTTTTCAAGCTCGAGCATTATCGACAAAAGCGAATATCTTATACTTTCAATCTGCCACGGTTCATACTCATCTTTTTCAACATATTTTTTTATATAATAATCAACCATTTTCCCATTCCACATAATTACCTAATTCTTTCCTTTTGCTTTTTATATCTTCATATTGCCTTAAAAAAATATATTTTTAAATATTTCCTGTGCAATTTTTCGCCAACGTCAATTTTAACGACACGAACGTCAATTTTATGCGTTGACTGCCCTGCATTATTGGTTTATTATATAAATAAAATATCATGTGGTACGAAAGAGGGTTGATGATATATGAACATATTAATCGTTGAAGATAATGATATACAGTTACAAAGCCTTTATAAGATTTTAAGTGAAAAATATACAGAAGATTCATTCACATATATGCTGGCAGATAATTACGATGAAGCAATCCGTATCATCAATACTAACAATATTGACATCTTCATATTAGACATTGCTTTAAGTGACAATCCGAACGGCGGTATTGACATTGCACGTTTTATAAGATTTAAAAAAAATATGCCTTACACTCCCATAATTTTCATAACATCCATTGCGACGCAGATTACTACTGCACTCAACGAATTGCATTGCTGCAGTTATATTTACAAACCATACAAACCAGACGATGTATATTCTGCTTTTAATTTCTGTATTCATAAAGATATTGAAAAATCGTCATATATAACATTACAGGATATTAATTCAATCAGCCTGAAAATTAATTTCAGCGATATTTATTTTATAGAAGCACCCGGTTCTCAATGA
>ERZ859776.723-NODE-723-length-14389-cov-1.850495_pt1 | contig 14389 bp, 16 predicted proteins | sample MGYA00509987_ERZ859776 | MGnify/ENA primary metagenome ERZ859776 (study PRJEB30046, sample SAMN00715146) | human gut metagenome | study: EMG produced TPA metagenomics assembly of the A metagenome-wide association study of gut microbiota in type 2... | reverse complement strand
TTAGGTGAAGCTGGAACACGCGGTAGTTGAGCATGCTTTCAATGGCGATAAATTCATCATTCTTTTCGTCTGGGTCTATCGGTTCAAAATATTCTGATTTATTTAACATGGCACTTACCTCCTACTTTGAAAGTTTTATTCTAGGATCAACAACAGCTGATATAATATCAACCAGAAGATTGCATACAATAATCATCGCACCGATAAAAATTGTCATTCCCATAATAATCGTATAATCTCTGTTTGAAATCGCATTTACAAACTCGCGTCCGATACCTGGAATAGCAAATACATTTTCAATTACAAAACTACCTGTAAGAAGGAATGCTATCATTGGACCTGCGATTGTAATTACAGGTAAAATCGCATTTTTCAAAATATGCTTAAAAGTAATAGTGCTCTTTTTAAGACCTTTCGCCTTTGCCATTACCACATAGTCCTGATTCATTGCTTCGCTGTAGCTTGACTGTACAAGTCTTGAAATCTGTGAAATCGGATATGCCGACATTGCAAGAACAGGAAGTATATAATGTCTCGGTGTTGTAAGTCCCGTTGCCGGAAGCACTTTCAGGTAAACACCAAATACAAGCATTAAAAGAATCGCAAATACAAAGTTTGGAATACTTACACCAAGTGTAGTTCCGGTAAGAAGAATACCTCTCACCCATTCTTTTTTCGTTGCTGCCATCCATATTCCCATTGCAACTCCTACAATAAGTGAAAATACAAATGCACTTAATCCGAGTGAAACCGTATTCGGAAGTCCCTGTGCAATAATTGTATTTACTGAAACACCTGTCTTTTTGTAAGACACTCCCAAATCTCCATGTAAGAGATTCTTCATATACAGTAAATACTGCTGGTCAAGCGGCTTATCCAATCCATATTTTGAATTGAGCTGTGCAAGTGCCGTAGCTGAAATATTGTCTGATGAAAACGGATTGCCGGGCATCAGTCTTGTCAGAAAAAATGTTATTGTAATAAGAACAAACAGGGTAACTATTCCTAACCCCAGTCTTTTTAAAATATACTTCAGCATAATTTTCTCCTCCTTTTTTCTTTTCTGAATTAGTATAAAAAAAGACCCTGTTGTTTTTTCATTCAACAGCGCCTTTGCTATATTCCTCTTTTTCTTTTTTATTCAATTGTAAAATTCCATTTATGTATATAGTTGATACAAGTATAAGTGAACAGAAATCTGAAACACTTGAACTGTATAAAACTCCATTCAGTCCCAAAAATCTTGGAAGAATCAACAATGCCGGAATTAAAAATAATCCGTTCCTGCTGATTGAAATAAATGTTGCAACCTTTGGTTTTCCTATTGCCGAAAAGTACATCGAAGCCAATGTCTGAAATCCCAAGAATAGCATAAACATCTTTGATTTTCTCATTGCCATTGCTCCATATTCGGCAAGCTGGGCATCGCCGCTTGAAAATATTGCAAATAATGTTTTCGGTACAATCATCATCATAAGCCATACCACCGTACATATCACAAATGCAATTGCCTGACCAATCAATGCTGCATTTCTTGTCCTTTTGTACTGTTTTGCTCCATAATTGTAACTTATTATTGTAGATATTGCATTGTTCATTCCCAGTACAACCATAAGTGCAATGCTCTCAACAGTATTTACTACTGACAGTGCTGAGATTGCTAAATCTCCTCCGCCGGCTCCCATCTCATTATTACCATATATCATAAGTGAATTATTGGTTATGAGATTATTTACAAGACCAAAGCCCTGAAAAACTGCCGGTGCTGCACCAAGACCTGCAATTTCAAGCATCTTTTTAAATCTGACACTTTTTAATCCTGCCCATCTTAGTACACTTTTTTTCCTTGTAAAATACAAGGCACTTACCGTGGCTCCCACAACCTGGCTTAAAGCTGTCGCGGCTGCGGCTCCCTGTAATCCTGCATTGAATACTATGATAAAGAGTGCATCCAGACCAATATTTAGGAGTGCTCCTATCATTGAAACAACCATCGAATACCTGACATTTCCTTCTGCTCTTATTGCTCCTGCAAGTCCGAGATTCATAATCTGGAAAAACTGCCCAATTGCTATAATTCTTAAATAATCAACCGCCGGATTATGAAGTGCTGAACTTTCCCTCGCTCCACATAAAGATATAAGCTGACTGGCGAATATGAAGAAAAATAATGTAACAATAAATGCAAGTATGGCTCCCATTGAAACAATATTCGTAAAAGCTTCGTCTGCTTTGTCTTTTTCTTTTCTTCCAAGTGATAAGGAAATAAGTGCCCCGCCTCCTATAGTAAGAAGAACGGTAATTGCTGAGGTTACATTGTTTAACGGAAACATAAGTCCGATTGCTCCCAATGCATTTCTTCCAACAAACTGACCTACAAATAATCTGTCAACCACATTATATAATGCAGTTGTTATATTGCCGCATATTGCCGGAATCGACATAGAAACAATTAAGGGAAATAATTTTTTTGTACCGAGTGCATTAACCCTTTCACCCGCTTCCATGTCATCACCTCACTTTTTTGTTTTATGCTTTTGTTTTGCATGAGCTTATATTACACACGTATAATCATTTTGTCAATATGTATTTTTATACTTCATACACAACTTTAGTGTTTTTTGATTTTTATTTAACATAATTAGGTCATTTTTCATTTTCACCATATTATATTAAGTTACAGATGATTTTAATTGTCTTTAAAACTTTCTTTAACGCGTTAAAATAGCACCTTGACTTTTATACATGTATAATTTAAACTCTTTTATATAAAGCAGATGGACGGCTTTTAACAGCTTCTGCTGCTGATATAAAATAATATAAAATAAGAAAGGACTGACTGCTATGAAAGTACAGGTATTAGTAAGTAAACCAAAAAGTTTGGACATAACTCTTAATGAAATGATGGAAAAATGGCATATGCTTGAATTAATTCACGGTCTTGAATGTCATTTTTATACTTATGACAAATCTCTTACATCTGAAGAAATAAGCAATATTATTGATTCAGATACCGAGGCCGTAATCGGCGTTTATTTAAGGAAAGACCTTATCACTGAGGATTTCTTTATTAAACATCCAAAGCTTAAATATATGGCTGGAATGGCTCACGGATATGAGGAATTTGATGTTGAACTTACGCACAAATACGGTGTTACGATAACCAATACCGCCTATGGTGCTTCTACAATCGCAGAATTTGCATTTGCTCTTCTTCTTGATATATGCCATAAGGTTGAACTTCACAGCAGCTATGTTAAGACACATGACTGGGTAAATGATCCATCTCCACGTTACATGTTCGGATTGAGTGACCAGATAGAACTTAACGGTATGACTTTCGGCATCATCGGTCTTGGAAAAATAGGTTATCATGCTGCACTTATTGCAAAAGGCTTTGGTATGAATGTTATTTCTTTCAACAGACATTTAAAAACCGGTGCCGAATATGATTTTATAGAGCAGGTAAGTCTTGATGAAGTTTTGTCACGCTCGGATGTAATATCGCTTCACACACCTCTTACCGATGCAACTAAAAACATTATTAATAAAGAAAGCATTGCTAAAATGAAAGACGGTGTTATATTAATAAACACATCCCGTGGTGGTCTTATAAATGAGGATGACCTCGTTAATGCCTTAAATTCAGGCAAAATTTATGCCGCCGGTCTTGATGTCATAAGTGAGGAGCCCCCACGCCATGACCTTGGAATCCTTCACTGTGAAAACGCAACGATAACAGACCATATCGCATACCTGCCAAAGACATCAAGACTGCGTTCAGTTTCGGTTGCCATATCTAATTTCAAGGCATATCTCGACGGCTGTCCTACAAGTGTAATCAATAAATAGTACAATATTCTCATTTTACAATGCATCATTGACACCATATATCAGCAGTGGTATACTAATACTAAATTAGTATAAGAATTGGAGAGTATCATGTCAAAAGGTGAAGAAACAAAAAACAGAATTCTTTTTGTGGCAAGAGATTTATTTTATGAATATGGATTCCATAAAACAACTGCCCGCATGATTTCTGAAAAAGCCAATACTAATCTTGGACTTTTGAATTATTACTTTAAAAATAAAAACGAGATGGGACTTATAATATACAGCAGTATCCGTGACAGGTTTGATGAACTTATCGCAGAATATTTTCCTGATATGGACGAGCTTACGCTGTTCCTGTTCTCTAGTACACTTGAACTTTATCTTTGTATTACAAATGAAAAATATGGCAATTTTTTTCATGAATTTATTGGTGGTGAACCAAAAAACAGACGTTTTATCCAGGAACATATCTCCGATGTATTCTGCCGCTATTCTTCAGAATATGCACAGACACCGGAATATACAATGCTTGCAACAATAAGTATATCGGCCATCAAACCTGCCGTTGTAGATTACGTTCTCAATCACAAAGGTGAGATTAAGACAGATACCTATTTAAGATATTATCTTGAACAGCAGCTTCACTTCCTTGGTCATAACAAAAGTGAAGCCGACTCATATATTGAAAAAGTTCATAAGTTTTATATAAGTGTTGCACCGCGTTTTACACCGGTTATGACACCACTTGTTTAAAAATAAAAATGAAAGGACCTTCATACAGATGTTCATGTTACTTAAAAAGTTATCCGCATCACGCATTATTGCTCTTGGATTTGCTCTTGCAATACTTACAGGCTCAATACTTCTTATTCTGCCATGCAGTGTACGACCGGGCGTGCATCTTGAATATATAGACTCGCTTTACACATCAACAAGTGCTGTCTGCGTAACCGGACTTGTAAGTGTTGATGCCAAAGATACATTTACTCCTCTTGGACAGTTTTTCCTTGCTATGCTCATTCAGATTGGCGGTCTTGGCGTTACTGCCATTGGTGCCGGAATTATCATTGCCATGGGAAAAAAAGTTAATATGAAAGGACGAAGCCTTATCCGTGATGCTCTTAATGTTGATTCCGGAAAAGGCATGATTATATTTATCCGCGATATTTTTATGACAACAGTTTTTTTTGAGCTGGTTGGTGCCATGTTAAGTTATATTGTATTTTCTAAGGATTATCCGCCTGTTGAGGCTCTCGGAATAAGCCTGTTCCACTCAATTGCGGCATTTAACAATTCCGGATTTGATATTCTTGGCAATTACCGGAGTCTTACAGGATATTATGATAATTTTACACTTAATATTATAACTTGTGTGCTCATATTCTTTGGGGGTATCGGTTTTCTTGTAATCCGTGAATTAAGAATTAAACATTTTCACTGGAAAAAGCTCTCTATGCATTCGCGTGTTGTAATTTCAATGAGTCTGTTCCTTATTGCTTCAGGTACACTTCTCATTAAGGCAACTGAAAATATTTCATGGCTTGGTGCTTTTTTCCTTAGTTTTTCAACAAGAACAGCCGGTTTTTCAACATATCCACTCGGTAACTTTTCATCAGCCGGACTTCTCGTTGTAATTATACTTATGTTTATAGGTGCATCTCCAGGTTCAACCGGCGGCGGTATAAAGACGAGCACATTTTTTGTTTTATTGCAGGGAATCAAATCTGCAGCTACAAACAAATCTGAAAAGGCTTTTCACTATGCTGTTCCAAAAAATGCTTTCAGCAAAGCTGCAATTATAACAGCTATCGGAGCTGCCATAGTTCTTACCGGAACTTATATTATGCTTGTTTTACAACCCGAGCTTTCTTTTATAGATGTATTTTTTGAAGTAACAAGTGCATTCAGCACATCAGGATTATCAACAGGAATAACTCAGCAGTTAGGAATAGGGGCAAAGCTTCTTTCAATTATAATAATGTATGCCGGTCGCCTAGGTCCGCTAACGATTGTAACAGTATGGTATTTCAGCAAAGGTGAGCGTGTTTCTTACCCGGAAGGAAATATATCTGTCGGCTGAAACTGACGCATCTTTGGCAGTCCATAACATGCGAATACGGCTCACAGCCTACATAAACTTAGATACAAGGAGATTTATAATTTTATGTTTAAGAAATCAAAAAGTAATACAACTTCATACGGAATTGTCGGAATCGGTAGATTTGGATATGCTCTTGCTATTGAGCTTGCAAAAGAAGGCAATGATATTCTCATAATTGACTGCGATGAAGAAAAAGTTGCAGAGCTTCGTGAATATACTGAAAATGCATTTGTCGTTAAAAATATAGATAAAAAATCACTTCAATCCACTGGTATACAGAATTGTGATGTTGCTGTCGTGTGTATCGGCGAACAGCTCGACACTTCAATACTTACAACTCTTAATCTTGTATCAATGGGAATTCCACATGTAATTTCAAAAGCCAAAAGTGCTGAACATGGTGAGATTCTTGAAAAACTCGGTGCTGAAGTTGTATATCCGGAACGCGATATGGCTATAAGACTTGCCAACCGTCTCATTACTTCAAGTGTAATCGATTTTGTACAGCTTAGTGAACAGATTAATGTTTCAAAGATGAAAATTCCTGACAATGCTATCGGAAAAAGTGTAATTGATCTCAATCTGCGTTCACGTTTTAACCTGAATATTATTGCAATTGAAAAAAGCGGTGTTGTTTCCAACACCGTTGACCCTCATTATACTTTCCAGAAAGATGACGTATTATATATATGTGGCGGACGTGACAGTCTCACTCAGTTTTCTGACTGGCTTTACAAATAATATTATTTTCAATCTTTTGTGCTGTTTTACAAAAGCTTTCGAGTTCTTCTTCACTTATATTTTCGCAGAATCCTTCGCCAGCCATAGCAAATATATCTATTACATCTTCGGCTTTTTTCCTACCGTTATCTGTAAGTGATATAATAAATGAACGCCTGCACTCTGGATTGCTTTCACGAACAATCAGGCCGGCAGAAACAAGCCGGTCAATTGTTCTTGACATTGTTGTCACATCAAGGAAACATGCATCTGCAAGTTCCCTTTGACTCATCGGTCCCGACAGATATAACTCCCTTAAAATTCTCGGCTGTCCCTGACCGACTGTAAGACCTATTTCTATAAAATACGGTCTTAAAAAATTTCTTCTTGAAAGCTCTATTTTAAATAATATATTTTTGATATCTTCATGTTTCATAAAGTAAAAACCTCTTTTTATATTTAATATCCTGCATCTTCAATACCCAATTGTCTATATCCACATTATTATATCCTGTAGCAAAAAGTCCTATGTATTTTAAATTAGGACATTTTTTTATTACATCGTCTGTAATAAGTACTTTATTGCAAAGAACCATATCGGCGTCTCCGATATACTCAGCTGCATGTTCATTATCAGTAAGTTCATAGCACTTGATTTCGCCGAATTCTCTGAAAATATCAGAGCTTATATCGCCTGAGGTTACAGTTGTCCAGTCTAGAATACAGATTTTCATAAGTTTATTCCTGTGTGTTTTCTTTTGGATTTTCAACAGTCTGTTCTGCTGCCAAAGCTTTTTCTTTTCTTTTTTCAATGATTGCAGTTATAAGAGCGGCAATCAAAAGAATTAGTTCGCCGAATCCAATTATATAAAACCATGTTTTGTTTGAATTTACATAAAGTAGAAGCGTTGCCGGCACAGCGACAGCCATTATAAGCTGATGTTTATGCTTTACCCTTGCGAACTGAATAATAAAAAATAAAAATGCAATGCATGAGAAAACCAGATGTGCTGTAAACGGAAGAGGAAAAATATTATTGTTCATAAAAAACTCCTTAAAAAATACATAATTAACCAAGCTTAATTATAACATTCTGCAACTTTTTTGTCAAGAAAATATGTATGACGTTGGAATTAAATTATAATTCAATTGACAATATGTTCCGTAAATGTTAAAATAATATCGTATTTTATTCTGAGAAAGGTAATTATTATGAAACATGTTAAAAAAATTTTAAGTATTACATCGGCTTTATTGTGTACTGTCGGTTTATTGGGAACGCAATTTCCAGAAGTTAATGCAGCGGAAAATGTTTACGGTGAGTTTACTTATGTTCTTTATGACAGCAATAATGACGGGAAAAATGATTCTGTTGAAATAACAGATTGTGATGAGTTCGTTACTAGGGCAGACATTCCGGATGAGATAGAGGGAATGCCGGTAACGAGGATAAAAGATTTTGTATTTGCATTCTGTTTTGGTCTAACAGAGATAAATATACCGGACAGTGTTATTTTTATAGATGATGCTGCGTTTAATATTTGCGTTAGTTTGGAAAATATAAATGTATCTGAAAATAGTAATAATTTTTGTTCTTTAGACGGAGTTCTGTTCAATAAAGAAAAAACAAATTTAATTAAGTACCCATCTGCCAAAAAAACGGAGAGATATACTATTAGCAACGGAGTAACAAAAATATCTGAAAATGCATTTGAAGACTGTGGTAATTTAATAGAATTGACAATACCGGAAAGCGTAAAATATATGGGAAATACGGGAGAATGGGCAATTTCCGGTTCTGAAAAACTTGAGAGTATAAATGTATCAGAAAATAATGCCGATTTTTGTTCAGTAGACGGTGTTTTATTTAATAAGGATTGTACAACGTTAATAAAATATCCAATCGGTAAAACAGAAACGGAATATACGGTTAAGGAAAGTGTAACAAAAATAGGCGGGGGAGCATTTGCCGGCTGTTATATTCTGGAATCAATAATTCTTCCCGATAAAATAAATTACATAGGTGAATTTGGTTTTAGCAATTGCAGGGGTTTGAAAACAATAAATTTGCCAGATAAATTAACAAGCTTAGGAAAGTATGCGTTTTGGAACTGTACAAGTCTTAACGGGATAGTTATACCCGAAGGCGTTACAAATATAGGTGAGAATACATTTTTCTGTTGTGAGAGTTTAAAAAGTATAACAATAAAAAACCCAAAATGTGAGATATATGGTTATAATCTTCTATACAATTACAATAATACAATTTGTGATAAATATGACGAAGTAAACGAAGAGTATATTTATACCGGTATAATTTACGGTCATGAAAATTCAACAGCTCAGGCTTATGCAGAAAAATGTAATATAAAGTTTGCAGTTATAGGTACAGAATACAATGGCGTTAAAGGCGACGCCAACGGCGATGGAAAGCTTCGTGCCAGTGATGCGGCGTTTATTGCAAAAACACTTGCAGAAGCGTCTGTTAAAGGTGAAAAGGTAACTGCGGAGAATTATCCGAATGCAGATTTTAACGGTGACGGAAAAGTAACAGCAGCTGATGCAGCGGCTATTGCAAAATACCTGGCAGAGCAGAGTATAAAAAAGTAAATGCATTAAATTTGTATATTAGTAATCCATTGACAAAGTACGGAAAATCATATATAATAATATGATGTAATGTTTAATTGAATTTTTAATAAGGAGAAATAAAGTTATGGCAAAAAAGCAGATGTCCCGTGAAGGCTTTGAAAAGCTCCAGGAGGAATATACACGATTAGTAACAGTCAGAAGAGCAGAAGTGGCTCAAAAACTTAAAGAAGCCAGAGCGTTCGGCGATTTGTCAGAAAATGCCGAATACGATGAAGCAAAAAACGAACAAGCTATGCTTGAAGCGACAATTGCACAGATTGAAGAAACTATTTCCAATGCTGAAGTTGTAGAGGGAGACAGTATTTCTGTTGATGAGATCGGTGTTGGTTCCGTTATAAAAATTAAAAGAGATAACAGCGATGAAATTGAAGTTTTACAGATTGTCGGTACGACTGAAGCAGACGCTGACAATAATAAAATTTCTGATGAATCTCCTATAGGCAAGGCGGCTATGAAGAAAAAAGTCGGTGACTTCTTTATAGTTGAAGCGCCAGTCGGTGAAATACGATTTGAGGTTATTGAAATATCAAAATAAATTGGACGGTGGAATTTAAAAATGAGCGACATTCAGAACAATAATATTGCTGAGGAAGAAATTACTGAGCAGGATATAAACATACTGAAAAAAGTTCGTCTTGAAAAGCTTAATGAACTTAAAGCGAACAATGCCAATCCTTATGAAATTACAAAATTTGATGTAAATGCAAAAAATGCTGAAATTAAATTAAACTATGAAGCAGAAGAAAAAGCAATAATTGAAGCGGCTGCTGGCAATGAAGAAGTCGTTTCGGCAGGACTTGACAAAATCAAGGAAAGAATCGTGTTTATTGCCGGACGTATTATGAGCTGGCGAGATATGGGCAGGGCAAACTTTATTGACGTAAGAGATGAAAGCGATCGAATTCAGGTTTATGTAAGAATGAACGATATCGGTAAGGAAGAATTCAAGGAATTCAAGAAATGGGATATTGGCGATATAATCGGCGTTGAAGGTTTTGTTTTCAGAACAAAAAAGGGAGAAATTTCAGTTCATGCTCAAAAGGTTACCTTGCTTTCAAAGTCGCTTCTTCCTCTTCCGGAAAAATGGCATGGTCTGAAAGATCAGGATACACGCTACAGACAGCGTTATGTTGATCTGATTGTGAATCCGGATGTTAAAGATACGTTTGTAAAGAGAAGTCTTATCCTGCGTGAAATTAGGAATTATCTGGATAATCTCGGATATCTTGAAGTTGATACTCCGGTACTTCATACATTGGAGATTGGTGCGGCAGCAAGACCGTTTAAAACTCATCATAATGCTTTGGATTTGGATATGTATCTGAGAATTGAAACAGAGCTGTATCTGAAAAGACTAATTGTAGGCGGATTTGAAAAGGTCTATGAAGTAGGACGTATTTTCAGAAACGAGGGTATGGATACTTCACATAATCCGGAATTTACAACAATTGAAATGTATCAGGCATATACTGATTACAAGGGTATGATGGAACTGATTGAAAATATGTATGAAACGCTTGCAAAGAAAATCTGCGGTGATACTGTAATTGAATATCAGGGTGAAAGTATAAACCTTTCTGCTCCTTGGGAAAAGCTTACTATGGTTGAGGCTGTGAAGAAATATGCAGGTGTGGACTATAATGAATGGGATTCTGATGAAGCTGCAAGGGCATGTGCAAAGGAAAAAGGCGTAGAGGTAGAAGAAGGAGATTCTGCTACAAAGGGTCATGTTCTCATAGCTTTCTTTGATGAATTCGTTGAAGATAAGCTTATTCAGCCGACTATTATTTATGATTATCCGGTTGAAAATTCTCCGCTTGCTAAAAGAAAACCGTCTGATCCGGCGTTTACCGAAAGATTTGAATATTTTATTTATGCCAGGGAAATGGGTAATGCTTTCTCTGAACTTAATGATCCTATTGATCAGAGAGAACGTTTTGTAAAACAGGCTGAAGCAAAGAGAGCACAGGGTGCTAATGCAGAAGTTGATGAGGATTTTGTTACCGCTCTCGAATACGGTATGCCTCCTACTGGCGGACTTGGTTTGGGACTTGATCGTCTTGTAATGCTGCTGACTGACAGTGCGTCTATAAGAGATGTACTTCTGTTCCCCACAATGAAACCCATTTCAGACTAAAAGTCCTAAAAATCCCGTATTTATGCGGGTTTAGGGACTTGCCAAAGCACTGAAAAATACATTTTTACATCAAACTTACATCAAATGATGCAGGATTTTGTGCAGAGGTGTAAAAATCGCATAATTTCTAAAAATGATTGGGCAGTTCCATAACGGGATTGCCCATTTTCAAAAGAAACGGAGAATAGGTATGCTGATAGACTTTAATGAAATAAAGGAAATAACGATACCGGGAATGAACGGCGGCACAGGAATGATGAGTGCCAAAATGTTTATAGATGAACAGGGCAAAATCATATCTACAAAAATACATTCCGGTGGTTCTATCGGACTTCATAAGCATGAAACGAGCGACGATATAAATTATGTTATTTCCGGAAAAGGCAAAGCTGTTTGTGACGGTAAAGAGGAAATGTTGAGTGTAGGAATCTGTCATATTTGTAAAAAGGGATCTGAACACAGCATAACAAACACAGGCAGCGATGATTTGATTTTGCTGACCGTTGTGGTAGAGAGATAAAATAGACTTATGAAAAATAACCCTTTGGGAGAGATTTATTCTTTCTCAAAGGGTTATTTTTTTGCCCATTCGCAAACTACAAGTTTTCTTTGATTTCCAATATAATGTAATTGTAAAGGAGGTCGAGGATATGAGCAACAGTTTAGCAGCTATGCGCCTAGAACTTGTGCGTGAGTGGTCAGAAAAAAATCTTCCGCTTACGCCGGACAAAATAACATATGGTTCAAATAAAATAGTTTGGTGGAAAGCTGCCTGCGGTCACGAATGGCAGACAAGCGTAAAAGCACGTTCAAGTGGTGAAAAATGCCCCATATGCTCAGGAGCAAGAGTTGTAGAGGGAATCAATGACTTAGCCACGTTAAAGCCCGAATTAGCGCAGGAATGGTCTGAAAAGAATGAGATAAAGCCTACAGAGGTTTCTATCGGCTCACATAAGAAAGTGATATGGAAATGCAGGTACGGTCACGAGTGGGAGGCTTCGATAAAAAGCCGAACAATAAACGGCACAGGCTGCCCATACTGCTCCCATAATAAGGTATTGGGGATTTAACGACCTTGCTTCCCAAGTGCCGGAGATAGCCGCCGAATGGTCTGAAAGAAATTATCCGCTGCTGTCGACTATGGTCACGCCGTTTTCCAACCGAAAAGTATGGTGAAAATGCAGCAAGGGACATGAGTGGAACACGATGATCTCCACACGCTCCGGTGGTAGTAAGTGTCCCTATTGCAGTGGAATAATTTTACTAAAAGGCTTTAATGATTTTGCAACGACTCACGCAAAACTCGCAAGGGAATGGTCAAACCGCAATCTTCCACTTACGCCGAATATGATAAATGAGAAATCCCGTAAAAATGTATGGTGGAAATGCAGGGAGTGCGGTAACGAGTGGAAGTCGGTTGTCTATGCCCGAATAAAAGGAACAGTATGCCCTGTGTGTGCTGATCGGGCAGTGCTCCCCGGATATAATGATTTAGCAACAACAGACTTACATCTGATTAATAAGTGCAAGACCAAAGAGGATCTTCGCCTGAAATACCGTTACCTGGATCTGAGACGTCCGGATATCCAGAGAAACCTGATGACAAGAAGCCGCGTGGCTATCCTGACCCGTGCATTCTTAGCAGAGGAAGGCTTCCTTGAGATTGAGACTCCGACTCTGATTAAAAGTACTCCGGAGGGTGCGAGAGACTATCTGGTACCGAGCCGTGTACATCCGGGCAGCTTCTATGCACTGCCGCAGTCTCCGCAGCTGTTCAAACAGCTTCTGATGTGCTCTGGTTATGACCGTTATATCCAGATTGCAAGATGTTTCCGTGATGAAGACCTTCGTGCGGACAGACAGCCGGAATTTACTCAGATCGATATGGAACTCTCTTTTGTAGATGTTGATGACGTAATCGATGTAAATGAGAGATTCCTTGCTTATCTGTTCAAGGAAGTACTTGATATTGATGTAAAACTTCCAATCCAGCGTATCACATGGCAGGAAGCTATGGACAGATTTGGTTCTGATAAACCGGATATGCGTTTCGGAATGGAACTTCATGATGTAAGTGATGTAGTTAAAAACTGTGGATTCAGCGTGTTTACTTCTGCGTTGGAAAATGGCGGCAGTGTTCGTGGTATCAATGCAGAAGGACAGGGCGCTATGCCACGTAAGAAAATTGACAAACTGGTTGAGTTTGCTAAAGGTTACGGTGCAAAAGGCCTTGCATACATTGCAATCGCTGAAGATGGCACAAGAAAATCTTCTTTTGCTAAATTCATAATCTTTGCATTTGCTCCACTCAAAATCTCTGGCACATGTTGTTCAATAGATTCATCACATTCCTCATTATTTTGAATAGCACATATATACTCGCCTTCAGCAAAAGATATTACTCCCCTTATCCCTTCCATATTTTGAAAATTATAGTTAAAACCATCCCATGATTGTTCAGATGATAATAAATTATATTTTCCAACCATAATTGCATGTGCTACTGATGCCATCACACACCTCTCATAAAGAGTGTTATATTTCAAAAAATCAAATACAATATTCATACTATTTCACTCCTATTTATTCCATTTTTCTCTATTATATTTTCTTGATACTATCTGACAATTCGAATAACTATTTGTTCCACCTTGATCCTTTGGTTTAATATGGTCAAACTGCCATTCATTTGGTTCTGGTGTAACACCTTTCATACTCTTTTTAGGCTTAGTTAGTACATCATAATAGTCATTTGGATTATCTGATTTTACAACTCCACCATTCCGCTTCATATTCTCTTCAAGCATTTTCTGCTTTTGTGCTGCTGTAAAGTCTTTTCCTGCTCCTACAGTTGGTTCATCTTCCAAATATGCATATGGTCCTGTTTCACTACCACTCCCTGCCACCTCACAGGCAGCACTCTCTCCCTTCATCAGGGCACCGCC
>ERZ859776.720-NODE-720-length-14404-cov-4.296954_pt1 | contig 14404 bp, 17 predicted proteins | sample MGYA00509987_ERZ859776 | MGnify/ENA primary metagenome ERZ859776 (study PRJEB30046, sample SAMN00715146) | human gut metagenome | study: EMG produced TPA metagenomics assembly of the A metagenome-wide association study of gut microbiota in type 2... | reverse complement strand
ACGCCTGTAACTGAAACAACAACACAGGCTCCTACGGTAGAGACAACAACACAGGCCCCAACAACACAGGTCCCTACAACAGAAGCACCTACAACATCAAAAAAGACAGCATGGGGAGAAAGCAACGGTAAATTCTATAATGACAAATTAAAGCAAATTACAGGCGCTGTTGCAAAAGGTTTAGATGTAAGTCATCATCAGGGAAAAATAGATTGGGAAAAAGTTAGTAAATCGGATGTTGACTTTGTTATTATCCGTTGCGGATATGGAAACAATTTAACAAGTCAGGATGACAAATATTTTGCACAAAATGTTGCAGGATGTGAGAAGTACAATATTCCTTATGGAATTTACATATATTCATATGCTTTAAGTAAGTCTGATGCAAAGAGCGAAGCAAATCATGTTTTAAGATTAATTAAATCTACAGGCGCAAAACCAACATATCCTATTTATATAGATTATGAAGATTCATCACAAAACGGACTTACTCCAAAGCAGTTAGGAAATTTTGCTACAGCATTTTTTAATAAGACTATTGCAGCAGGCTATAAGGCAGGCGTTTATGCAAATCTAAACTGGTGGACAAATAAACTTACAGATAGCAGATTTAATCAATGGACAAAGTGGGTAGCACAATATAATTCGGCATGCTCATATACAAAGCCTTACCAGATATGGCAATCAACATCAACCGGAAAAGTTCCCGGAGTAAATGGAAATGCAGATTTGAATTTCCTTATGCAGTTTGATTGTATAGAAGACGGACATATTTATTCACAGTGGGTAACTACAAAAAGTGCAACTATATTTGCAAAAGGAACTAAAGTAAGAATTTGTAGTGTATGTGGAAAATTACAGACAAAAGAGACGAAAAAACTTAAGCCTACAGGAAAATTAAATACAACAAAGGTTACACTAAGATTCCGCAGAAAATATAATAGAATACGAGTATCAAATTTATCAGCAGGCGATAAAGTAAAAAGTTATAAATCATCTAATAAAAAAATAGCTACCGTTAATAAAAAAGGTGTTATTACAGCGAAGAAGAAAAAAGGAAAAGCTACAATTACAGTAAATCTTAAGAGTGGCAAGAAATTAAAAGTTAAAGTAACTGTAAGAAGAAAATAAAAGATGAATAAATTACTTATTTTATAGTAATAATAAATAATGAAAGTAATTTTGCAATTTATAAATGTAAAAAATGTGTTTTGGTTTAGTAAAACTGAAGCACATTTTTTATTGCCATATTGCATATCTAAATTATATGGGATGAATTACATTTGAAGCATTTATAGAAGAAGTAAATTTTTTGTATGGCAATTAGCTAAATGTTATTGGTGGATATAATAGATTTGTGGTATAATATAGTTTTATGATGCTAGGATTGTGGGAGTGCATAGCACGAAACAATTCGTAGGAATTAAAGTTGGAGGCTTTAGACCCCCCCAACGTCATTTTATATTACATATGAATTTGATAGAGGTGAAGAAAGATGCCTATTAAAGTAAAACAGAATTTGCCTGCACAGCATATTTTAGAGCAGGAGAATATTTTTGTAATGACAGAGCAGAGAGCTATGACTCAGGATATACGACCATTAAATGTTTTAGTATTGAATTTAATGCCGACTAAAATTGTAACTGAGACACAGCTTTTAAGAAAATTATCTAATACTCCATTACAGATTCAGGTGGAATTTTTACAGACAGTAACATATAAATCGCAGCATACAGACAGTAGTCATTTAGATGAATTTTACAAATCATTCGATGAAGTAAAAGATCATTTTTATGATGGATTGATTATCACAGGGGCACCACTTGATTTTATAGATTATGAAGTACTGGGATGAAGTATGCAAGATAATGGAATGGTCAAAGAAACATGTACATTGTACATTCCATTTGTGCTGGGGCGCTTATGCGGGCCTTTATTATCATTATGGTATTAGAAAGAGAGACAGAATACCTAAGCTATCAGGAATTTATAAACATCATATTCTTAAGAAAAATGCTCCACTATTTAGAGGATTTGATGATGTATTTTACGCTCCACATTCAAGAGCAACTGAAATTACAAAAGAGCAGATTCTTGCGGAACCTAAACTTGAATTGATGGCAGAATCGGATGAGGCCGGAGTAGCAATTGTTAAAAGCGAGGATAGTAGACAGTTCTTTGTATTTTGCCATTCGGAATATGATGCTGATACTTTAAAATTAGAATATATACGAGATACGGAAAAGGGAATGAATCCTAAAGTTCCTGTAAATTATTTCCCTGATGATGATCCAACAAAAGAGCCGGTTGTTAATTGGCGTTCAGCAGGACAGTTGTTATTCACAAACTGGTTAAATTATTATGTATATCAGACAACACCGTATGATGTAAATGCAGTTAAAAATGAGTAAATAGGGAGGTTTGTATGTTTGGACCATATGATAAGAAATTTGATAAAAATAAAAACGGAATAATGGAAGACGATGAAAAGTTAGAAGAACAGGCTTACATCAGATATTTAGCAGAAAAAGATGATGAAGGTGAAGAAGAAGATGATTATGACAATGGTGAGTCAGTGTAGAGTTTAAATAGTTAACATAATGAACAAACATTAGCGTGTTAAAGTTTGTTTATTATGCCTATGACATTTTGTCGGTTAAAGGAGTATAATAAATACATAGCCGAAAAGAAAAGTCAGAGGTGAGATAAGTGTTTAAAATAGGAGAATATGTTGTACACGGCAGAAATGGGGTTTGTAAGATTGATGACATTACTAAGTTAGAGATATCGGGTGCCGACAAAGATAAGTTATATTATGTTTTGGTACCAATGAAATCTGAACAGAGTAAAGTATTTTATCCTGTAGACAACAACAGGGTAACAATGAGATCAGTTATTTCGAAAGATCAGGCGGAAGATATTGTAAATGAGATTAAAAGTATTGAGCCATTGTGGATTAACAATGAAAGACTTAGAGAGGCTAAATATAAAGAAGCAATTTCGTCATGTGATTGTGTTGAATGGATTAGAATTATTAAGACATTGCATATGCGTAATAAGGAAAGAGTTCAACAGGGAAAGAAAATTACATATGTTGACGACAGATATTTAAAAGAAGCAAAAGAAAATCTATATGAAGAATTTTCAATTGCTTTAGATATTGAAAAGGACAATGTGGAACAGTACATAACTGACCACCTATAAAAAAAGACCATCATTTGCTGACTACGCATAAGGAAGTTTTTTGAAATGTAGATGGAGTAACACTTTTCGGGGTGTTACTCCGTTTGCTTTTATGCAGATATTTGTTTGTATTCACTAGAATTTTCTTTAACTGCCTGCATAAGCTTTTTAAGTTCTGCCTCGTCCGGGTTTTGAAATAGACCAATAGCGGTAAAGGTAATATCAACCTTTACGGAATTGTGAGCGTGTTTCTTTTCGGGATTATGAATCTCTATTCGTTTTATCAGCTTGTTTACAATCGTGGGCGTAAGCTCTTTAATCTCTGTGAATTCCATTAAGCCTTGATACAAGGTTTTCATATCCACCGTCTTTTTCTCAGCGTCACGAAGTTCTTTCTCGCAATCGGATATAAGCAATTCCAATTCCTTTTGCTCCTTTTCGTATGCAACAGCCATTTTGGAATACCTGTCATCAGGTAGCTTGCCGATTACATTGTCTTCATAGATACGAGTGAAAAGCTTGTCCAGATCTGCAATACGTTTTTTACTGTTTTCGAGAGTTTGCGTTAATTCGTGAACTCTCTTTTTGTGTAATGAGGATTGTTTGTTCTGCTGAATTATACGGAATACCGAACCATAGCAACGAACGAAATCCGCCAAAGCCGATATTTCATCAAGCACAATCTGTTGCAAAACCACATCACGGATATAATGGATTGTGCAGGAACCTCTGCCGTCTTTATAGTTGGCACAGCGGTAAAATTCCTGATTTCGTTTCAAAGATTTTGCCGCACAAAAATGAAGCTTGGAGCCGCAATCAGCACAGAACAGCAATCCCGCAAATAAGCTCTGTCTGCCTGTTGCCGTATTTCTTCGCTTGTTTTTTCGCAGTTCCTGAACTCTCAGCCATATCTGCTCATCAATGATTGCTTCTTGAGTGTTGAAGATAATCTGGTACTCCTCTTTTGGCTTATGAACTTTTTTATGCACCTTGTAGCTGACGGTACTGGACTTTCCGTTTACAGTACATCCTGTGTATTGCTGATTTTCAAGAATATTTCTTATCGTTGTGCAGTCCCATCCGTACACATTAGCCGGAGTTGGATTACTGTGCTTTCTGCCTATCGAATCATAATATGCAGACGGTACAAGCACTTTCTCTTTTTCAAGCTGTTTAGCTATCTGCAATGGTCCTTTGCCTGCTAAACATAAATTAAAAATCTTACGAACAACTTCTGCTGCAGGCTCATCAATATACCATTGTTCTTTGTTTCCTTCAATCTTTTTGTAACCAAAGGGAACTGTTGCGGATACTCTTTTTCCTTGTGAAGCCTTGAGTTCGTTGACTGCACGAATTTTCTTGCTTGTCTGCGCTGCATACCATTCGTTGAAAATACTGTAAAACGGAAGCATTTCCATACCCTCTCCGGTGGTGCTGTTTACATTTTCCTGAATGGCGATAAAGGTAACGCCTAATGACGGATAAACAACCTGTGTCAATCTGCCCATTTCCACTTGCTCACGACCGAAACGGGAAACATCTTTTACGATGATTGCTCCGACTTCGCCATTCTCTACCATTCGCTGCATACGCTGAAAATCCGGACGATTAAAAGATGAGGTTAGATAACGATACTTTTTGAAACACAGTAAAATCAAGGTTTTTCGGACAACGGACAAGCATGGTTTGTACTACAACTAAATATTGCACCGCACAAGCGGCGTTTCCCACTTCCACACGGAAGAACAGGAACGCCGCTTTTTTCATGCCCTTTGTTACGCAGTAGGGGCAGAAAAAGCCTTGCTACAAGCGGCTTTGCGGAAGCAATTTTGACAGGGCAAGGGGTTTATACCTTTTCCCTCAAAATCGCCGTTCTACTGCGTAACAAATCCAAAGCAAAGGAGTGATGAAGCTATGGCAGTATTCCGCGTGGAGCGCAACACAGGCTACACCGTAATGAGCAACCACCACTTACGCAATAAGGAGCTTTCCTTAAAGGCAAAGGGGCTGTTATCTCAAATGCTGTCCCTGCCGGAGGATTGGGATTATACCCTTTCGGGGCTGTCCTACATCAACCGGGAAAGTATCGACGCTATCCGTACCGCCGTTTGGGAGCTTGAAAAAGCCGGATATATCACAAGGCGGCAGGGACGCGACGAGAAAGGCAAAATGACCGCTATCGAGTACACCATTTACGAACAGCCGCAGCCGCCGGAATTGGATTGCCCGGTATTGGAAAATCCAACAGCGGATAACCCGATATTGGAAAATCCGACAACGGATAATCCGACGTCGGAAAATCCAACGCAATTAAATAAAGATATACAAAGAACTAACTTACCAAAAAAAGAAAAATCAAATACGGATTTATCAAGTACCCATTCCATTCCTATCCATTCCCTAAATCCCTTGCCTTATGGCGAGGACGAAACGGCACAGCCGCCGGAACGGAAAAGAACGGAAAGGAACGACGCTTACAGAGTGTATGAGGAAATTATCAAAGACAATATCGCCTATGACATTCTCTTACAGGACAGAAGCCTTGACCGCGACCGTCTGAATGAAATTGTTGACCTCATGCTTGAAACCGTCTGTACGGCAAGAAAGAAAATCCGTATTGCCGGGGACGATTACCCCGCCGAGCTTGTGAAGTCAAAGTTTATGAAGCTGAACAGCGAACATATCCGCTTTGTGCTTGACTGTATGCAGGAGAACACCACGAAAATCCGCAACATCAAGCAGTACCTAAAGGCGGTGCTTTTCAATGCCCCGTCTACCATTGACAGCTACTATACTTCCCTTGTCGCTCACGATATGGCAAGCGGCGCGCTTGCACCGAGAAAGCCAAAGTACGGCGACCTGGACTATTACACCTACAACGAGGGCGAAAGCCTGTAAACGAAAAAAGGAGGATTTACCACATGGCACAGAAAACAGGAGCTTTGATTTTTGATGAAACCGCTGACCGCTACGACATTCGCTTTGACATTGCCGACTATTACGGCGGCTTGCATTGCGGCGAGTGCATGGACGTATTCACAGGCGGCAAATGGAAGCCGACCCGGATTGAGTACGGGGACAACTGGTATCTTGTAGGTATTCGCGCCGAGGACTTGAACGGGCTGCGGGTGCGGATTTAACGGGGCGGCGTGAACAACGGACGCCCTTTTTTCACGCCCAAAAGCGGCGTACCACCCTAACACTATCATTACTACCGGGAAAGGAGGACGGTAAACATTGCAGGACGAAATCAACGAAAAAGTGGTTGCGCTCTCGGTCAAGGGAGCAAAGCTGACCGCTGAAATGCTGCAAAAGGCAATCAAAGCCATGCTTGCACAGGCAAAAAAGCAGCAGGAAAAACAGCCCCACGGGAAGCAGACGCTAAAGCAGCTTGCGAAGCAGAACGCGGGGCTTTCCAACATTGAGATAACTGAGGGCAATATCAAAGCCTTTGAGCAGACGGCAAAAAAATACGGTATCGACTTTGCCCTAAAGAAAGACAGCACCGAAACGCCGCCCCGTTATCTTGTATTTTTCAAGGGGCGGGACGCGGACGCTCTGACCGCAGCCTTTAAGGAGTTTTCCGCAAAGAAGCTGACACAGGAGCAAAAGCCCTCTATCCGAAAGGCACTTGCCACATTCCGGGACGCAGCAAAGCAGCTTAATGCGAACCGTCAAAAGACAAAACACAAGGACAGGGAGGTATCGCTATGAAGCCGAATATCAAGAAGCTGCTTATCCTAAACGCCCCCTATCTGCTCTTTGTGTATCTCTTTGATAAAGTCGGACAGGCGGTGCGGCTCTCGCCGGGGGCTGGCCTCTCCGGCAAGCTGCTTTCCATTGGCAGCGGCTTTTCCGCTGCCTTTTCAAATGCCCTGCCGAGTTTTGCCCCTATGGACTTGCTTATCGGCATTGTCGGGGCTGTCGTTATCCGGCTTGCGGTCTATGTGAAAGGCAAGAACGCAAAGAAATACCGTAAGGGCATGGAGTACGGCTCTGCACGTTGGGGCAATGCCGAGGATATAAAGCCATATATCGACCCCATGTTTGAAAATAACGTGCTGCTGACGCAGACCGAAAGGCTGATGATGTCAAGCCGCCCGAAGCACCCGAAATATGCACGAAACAAAAATGTGCTTGTCATCGGCGGCTCCGGCAGCGGCAAGACGAGGTTTTTTGTAAAGCCCAACTTAATGCAAATGCACAGCAGCTATGTAGTCACTGACCCGAAAGGAACGGTTTTAATCGAGTGCGGGAAGCTCTTGCAGCGGGGCGGGTACAAAATCAAGGTGCTGAACACCATCAATTTCAAGAAATCCATGCGGTACAATCCCTTTGCCTATCTGCGCAGCGAAAAGGATATTTTGAAACTGGTAAATACCATTATCGCCAACACCAAAGGCGACGGGGAAAAATCCGGCGAGGATTTTTGGGTGAAATCGGAACGGCTTTTTTACTGCGCCCTTATCGGCTACATCTGGTACGAAGCCCCGGAGAATGAGAAAAACTTTACGACGCTGCTTGAAATGATAAATGCGTCGGAAGCCCGCGAGGACGACCCGGAATTTCAATCCCCCGTTGACCTCATGTTTGAACGCTTGGAGGAAAAAGACCCGGAACATTTTGCGGTGCGCCAGTACAAGAAGTTTTTGCTGTCTGCCGGAAAAACAAGAAGCTCTATCCTCATTTCCTGCGGTGCGCGGCTTGCACCATTTGACATTCGGGAGCTGCGCGAGCTGATGGAAACCGACGAAATGGAGCTTGACACCTTAGGCGACCGAAAGACCGCGCTTTTTGTTATTATCTCCGACACCGACGACACCTTTAACTTTGTTGTATCAATCCTTTACACACAGCTTTTCAATCTGCTTTGTGACAAGGCAGATGATGTGTACGGCGGGCGGCTGCCTGTTCATGTGCGCTGTCTGCTTGACGAGTTTGCAAATATCGGGCAGATACCGAAGTTTGAAAAGCTCATTGCCACTATCCGAAGCCGTGAAATCTCCGCGTCCATCATCTTGCAGAGCCAGTCGCAGCTAAAGGCTATCTACAAGGACAACGCCGATACCATTGTCGGCAACTGCGATACGACCCTGTTCTTGGGCGGCAAGGAGAAAACGACCCTTAAAGAAATGTCGGAAATCTTGGGGAAAGAAACGATTGACAGCTTCAATACTTCCGAAACAAGAGGACGGGAGCTTTCCCACGGGCTGAACTATCAGAAGTTAGGCAAGCAGCTTATGAGCGAAGATGAAATTGCGGTCATGGACGGCGGGAAATGTATCTTGCAGTTACGCGGGGTGCGCCCGTTCTTCTCCGAAAAATACGATATTACCAAACACCCGAAGTACAAGTACCTTTCCGACTTTGACAAGAAAAATGCCTTTGACATGGAAAAGCACTTGCGCCGCCGTCCTGCAATCGTAAAGCCGGACGAGGTATTTGACTATTACGAAGTTGACGAAGCAGATTTGCAGGAGGACGCAGAATGAATAAGCGTATCAGAAAGAAAAAGGCAAAACAGCAGCTAATCCGAGCTATCAGCGGGCTTGTGGAAGCAGCCGAGGAAATGCAGCGGGAACAGGAACGCAGGACAAGACAGGCAGGTATTTCCTATATCAAGTATATCGAAGCTGTCCGGGAACGGCAGTACGGCATTATGCCTGTCTACACACCACTTTTTGAAAAGGAGGGAGCTTAAAGTAAAAATAATAAACACGGGCTACATGGTACGCGCCCCTACTCCTTGCGCGTATCGCGGCAGGAAGCCGCACCCTACAACTGAATACCGCCGCGCAGCAGCAACAAACGCAGCGCGGGGACTTATGACCGCGGCAGTTATCGAAAACTGACCGCCGTTTTTTATGCCCTTTTTCGGGCAGCCGCACAGCGGCAGAAAGGAGTTATATTATGGCATTTTTCAACAGCGCAGTAGGCGTTTTGCAGACACTCGTTATCGCTCTCGGAGCAGGTCTTGGCATTTGGGGCGTTATCAACCTCTTGGAGGGCTACGGAAACGACAATCCGGGCGCGAATGCTCATGTACAGTAAAGAAGCAAACAACCGAAAACAAGAGATAGACCGCCAGCACCACACTATTCCGAACCAAAGAGCAAACGACAAGCACCATGGAAATGTGTATAGCTTGCTATTCCGTTATGGAAAAGTCCGTTCACAGAACATGGAAAAGCTAAAGAGCAGCTTTCCCACATTCTGCAAACGGACTTTCCCACAACTCCATAAGATAGCAAGTTATGCACATTACGCACAGTGCCGACTGCTGCGGAAGCCCTCTCATTTCATTATCTATTCAAGAAAATAAATTATGAATTTTTTCTTAACACTACTGCGGTAGTGTTGACAACCGATTAAGAAAGGTGTAATGTGTAATCAAGCAGAAACTACTGCGGTCTTGTGGAAAGGAGGAAACAAATGGATATTAAACTTTTCGATTCAGAATTGAAAGTAATGTGTGTGCTTTGGAACGAGGGCGACACCACTGCAAAACACATATCCGACGTTCTGAAAAAAGAAATTGGCTGGAACATGAATACTACCTACACACTGATAAAAAGGTGTATCAAAAAAGGGGCGATTGAACGTTCCGAGCCTAATTTCATGTGCCATGCCCTTATTCCCAAAGAAGAAGTACAGGAAGCGGAAACAAAAGAATTGGTTGACAAGATTTATGACGGTTCAGTTGACAAACTGTTTGCAGCCCTGTTAGGCAGAAAAAAGCTTTCCGCTGAACAGATTCAGAAGCTCAAGCAGATTGTGGAAGATTTGGAATGAGGTGGTGTAAATGAATTTACTGCAAATGAGTTTTTCGGGGGCTGCTTTCATTACTGCGGTAGTGATTATCCGTGCGGTGGCAATCAATAAACTGCCGAAAAAGACTTTTCTTGTTTTATGGGAATTGGTGATATTAAGACTGCTTATCCCGTTTTCGATTCCGTCAATGTTTAGTGTTTATACGTTGGTAACTCATAGCATATCTTCTACAACATTGCCGGAAGCTGGAACAGATTACAACATTCCCACTATGCAAGGGCTGTTTGTTACGACACAGGGAGCAGAACAGCCGCCAGAGAATATTTTATCATCTGTTTCCATGTGGTTTATTGTATGGTGTGCAGGAATAATACTTATCGCATTGTTTTTTGTAATATCCTATTTGCGTTGTCTGATTGAATTTCGGACAGCTTTACCCGTCCACAACCATTATGTAGAAAAGTGGCTGGCGGAACGCCCATTGAAACGTCCAATTTTGGTAAAGCAATCTGATAGGATTTCCGCCCCATTAACTTATGGCATTTTCCGTCCTGTTATTTTGGTGCCGAAAAAAATGGACTGGAAAAATGAAAAACAACTGCAATATGTCCTCTCACATGAATATGTGCATATTTATCGCTATGATACTGTAACAAAGCTGATTGCGACACTTGCCCTTTGTATTCATTGGTTCAACCCCTTTGTGTGGGTGATGTATATTCTTTTTAACCGTGATATAGAACTGGCTTGTGATGAAAGCGTCATACGACAATTTGGAGAAAAATCAAAATCTGCCTATTCGCTAATGCTTATCAACATGGAAGCAACGAAAAGTGGGCTATTGCCATTTTGTAACAGCTTTAGTAAAAATGCTATCGAAGAAAGGATAACTGCTATTATGAAAACAAAAAAAACAACTATTTTTTCGCTGGTACTGGCGTGTCTGATTGTTGTCGGGGTAGCTACAGCATTTGCAACTTCCGCCCAAGCTAATAATAATCCAATTTTTGAAGAACAGGAGTACAAACCAATACATGCTTCCGAGAATGCTTCAGATTACGATACGGCGGCAGAACTGCCCGGCGGTAATATTGACTATGGGATATATGAAGAATATGGATTGATTTATGATAAGAATAGCAAGTGCTACACTTACAAGGGAAATGTTGTCCGATTTTTTAATGACCCAGTGGGCGGCGCAAGTTTTACCAATTTCTTTACGGGAACAGTGGATATTGAAGCGGAACGGGATACAAACGATAAACTTATTGGTATTCGGGAATGCACAAAAGAAGTTTATGACAGGCATACAGAAAAGTATGAAAATTCAGGACTTAAATCAATGCCCGCTGGCACTTCTACAGAAAATGGAGATATGATTAGAAATCATGAATCTTACAGCATGGAATCTGGAGATAAGACAGAAAACATGAATACGCTCCAAGATTATGAATCCTATGGCATAGTTTATCACCCAAAAGATGGGTATTGGTACTACAACGACCAGATAATTGGTATATTCATTGATACTAAAAAACCCATCATCTATTTTAATAACAGTGGCAGTATATATCTTTCCATTGCTGAAAATAGTGAAAATGGAGTTATGGAGATTAAGGAAATTTCCGAAGCGGAAGCACAAAAACTTTTACGGGATAATAATTCGGGCAATTCTGCTTCATTCACAGTAGAAACCTTGAAATAACAAGTGTCTTATAAACCATACGCCGTATTATGTGGGAGAAAGGGGGAACTATTTATGCCTTGCACAGAAGCATATAAGGAGCATATCGAGTACACCTTTAATGCCTTTTGCAGAGTTGTCATACACTATGCAGCAATCAACGCATGGCGTGACAGGGATAAACGGCGGCAAAGGGAAATATCCTTTGAATATCTCACAGAAGAAAAGTTTTATCCATTTTGTACGTCAGACACATATTTCATAGACCCTTACAAGCAATACCCTGTTACGATATGCGGTCAGAGGGTTATCCTCACAAATGGAAATCTTGCCGAAGCCCTGTCCTCTCTGCCAGAGAAAAAGAGGGAAATCATTTACCTTTATTTTTTCGGGCGTTACACACAGCAGGAAATCGGGGAACTGTACGGACGCTGCCGGAGTACGGCGTGGCATCACATACACAGTGCCTTGCAAATGCTGCATGAAGAAATGGAGGTGCTTTTCCATGAGGAATCCTAAACTTGTACCGTATGAAACCATTGTCCGGGCGACCAGCGGAGAGCCGGAAGCCATTGACGAGGTTTTGCGGCATTACAGCAAGCGAATCCGGCTTGCTTCCCTTGAAAACGGACAGGTCAACAAGGACACAGAGGACAACATTAAACGGCGGCTTATCGCTGCCCTGTTCCAGTTCCGCTTTGACGGACAGCCTACCTAACAGGAGGTGAGATTTGTCGCAAAAATAGTCATGCTTATATTTAACGACACAGAAGAAAAAGCGGTTGAGAAAGCCATAGCCGCCCTTGCTGATATGATACCGCTGGAAGCCATGCAGCCGCCCCACTCCCCCGTACTTACTTTTCCGGGATTGGAAATAAAATTGCACCAACGCCGGGTATTAAAAAACGGCACAGACATTCCCCTCACACGTTTAGAGTACGGCGCACTCTGCTGCCTTGCCACCAGTCCGGGGAGGGTATTCACAAAGGCGCAAATCTTTGAAGCCGTGTGGAGCCTGGAAAGCGAAAGCTGCCAGTCAAACGTGGCAAATGTGATATGCAATCTACGGAAAAAGATAGAGCCGGACAGCGGCAAGCCCACTTACATAAAGACCGTTTTAGGCGTGGGCTACAAGTTTGCTTCCGGGGAATGATAACAGAATAACCGCCGCCCATCAGCGGCAGCCAAAGACAGGAAATCAAGAAAAGGTTTCCTGTTTTTTTGCGCCCAAAACCAAGCCGGATTTTGCACCGCAATAAAATAATTCAAATACTTTTGGAAAACATTGCCTAAATTTTCTTTTTTCCCGTAGTAGGTAGTAAGGGGAAAAATAATTGCCGGAAAGTTTGGCATTTTTTGAAACCGTCCGTATATCACTGCAAAACGGAACTGATTCTTCCGTTTTTGTCAAATTCTGTTACGAAAACACGAAAAGAAATTCCGGGGAACTTTGCCAGATTTGCCTTGCCGTGCGTAGTAAGTAATAGAGGGAGAAATCCCGCCGCATAGCTGGCAGAATCCACGCCCCGCCCACCGGAGGTATCAGCAAAAGCCCACACAGAGGAAGCCGTCACTTTCTTAGAGCAAGATTCTACCACAGTACCAAATTTCGCTAATCGCTCATTTTGTCCTATGGGAATCTTGTTGGGGTTGCCACCCCAAGCCCGCCTTTTTGCGGCTTGCGCCGCTTGAAAAATCCCCGAAAAAATATTTTCGGATTTTTCAAAAAACACTTCCGCTTTGCCCCCTGTTTTTCTCCTATTGGTGAGAGGGCAAACCATAAAAAGAAAGGAGCTGAAAGCCATGAAAAGATACAACACGCCCCACCGCCACCGGGTAATCAAGACACGCTTGACCGAGGAAGAATACGCCGAGTTTTCCGAGCGTGTCACCCTCTGCAAAATGAGCCAAGCCGAGTTTATCCGGCAAGCCCTTATTAAGTCAAGCATACGCCCGGTTATCACCGTTTCCCCGGTCAATGATGAACTGCTTTCTGCCGTTGGGAAACTCACAGCCGAATACGGGAAAATCGGCGGCAACTTGAACCAGATTGCCCGCTGTCTGAATGAGTATGGCGCACCTTATAACGCCCTCTCCCAAGAAGTGCGAGCCGCCACAGCGGAGCTTGCCGCCTTGAAGTTTGAAGTCTTGCAGAAAGTAGGTGAAGCCGTTGGCAACATTCAAACATATCAGCTCTAAAAATGCCGATTACGGAGCTGCCGAGCAGTACCTAACCTTTGAGCATGACGAGTTTACCATGAAGCCCACACTGGACGGAAACGGGCAGCTTGTTATCCGTGATGATTACCGCATTTCCTCTTTGAATTGCGGTGAGGAAGATTTTGCAATCGCCTGTATGCGCTCCAATCTGAAATACGGCAAGAACCAGAAACGGGAGGACGTAAAGAGCCACCATTACATTATCAGTTTTGACCCCCGTGACGCACCAGACAACGGCTTGACCGTAGACCGGGCGCAAGCGTTGGGCGAGGAATTTTGCAAGACACATTTCCCCGGACACCAAGCCCTTGTATGCACCCACCCGGACGGGCATAACCACAGCGGCAACATTCATGTGCATATCGTAATCAATTCTCTACGAATTGCGGAAGTGCCGCTACTGCCCTACATGGAAAGACCAGCGGACACAAGGGAGGGTTGCAAGCACCGCTGTACGGACGCAGCTATGGAGTATTTCAAAGCGGAAGTCATGGAGATGTGCCACCGGGAAAATACCGAGCAGCTACCTTTCAAGGTACCGCCAAA
>ERZ859776.719-NODE-719-length-14410-cov-1.765378_pt1 | contig 14410 bp, 13 predicted proteins | sample MGYA00509987_ERZ859776 | MGnify/ENA primary metagenome ERZ859776 (study PRJEB30046, sample SAMN00715146) | human gut metagenome | study: EMG produced TPA metagenomics assembly of the A metagenome-wide association study of gut microbiota in type 2... | reverse complement strand
TATTGAATCGTCGCCTCATTATCTGAAAATGGAAGTAAAGCTATCCGGCGGAGAAGATGTTGACAGTTCAGGCAGCTTTAACTGGGCTCATGTTGCCGCACTGGGTAATCTTTCAATGGCTTTGAATACTGAGAAGATGGGTACTCAGGCGAAGGAACAGCTTACTAAAAGTATTTCTGACGCAGCCGATTATTATGAAGAACTTACTGAAAAGCAGGGGTATGGTCAGCCGTATGAACCGGGAACTATTAACTATAAAATTGACAAACATGGTTATATCTGGGGTTCAAATTCATTTATCATGAATAATAATATAGTAATGGCTTATGCTTATGAGCTTACCGGAGATGATGATTATCTTGACGGAGTGGTAAGCGGTATGGATTATATTCTCGGTAGAAATCCAATGGACTATTCCTATGTTACAGGTTATGGAACTCATGCTGTTGAGAATCCTCATCATAGATGGTGGTCATATCAGGCTGATTCAACTTTTCCGAAAGCGCCTAACGGTGTGCTTGTAGGCGGACCTAATTCGGGTATGCAGGATCCGTGGGTGAGGGGATCAGGCTGGAAGTTGGGAGAAAGAGCGCCGGCAAAGTGCTATATGGATAATATTGAAGCATGGTCTGTAAATGAATGTACTATTAACTGGAATACTCCGCTTGCATGGGTCAGCGCTTACCTTGCTGATAAAAACGGCGGTGTTATTGTAACAAAAGGAAGCAGCGATGCTAATGCTAACAAGTCTGATAATGAGATCGTTCAAAATTCCGCAGCAGGAAAAAATCAGCAGAACAGTAATAACGATCTCGGAAAAAAAGCTGATACGCTAAGAAGTGAAAGCAGCGGCGGTTGGGGATTAGTTCCGTTTTTCATTGCAATAACCTCGGCAGTTTTGGTAATAGAGTGTGTAATTTATTTTGTAAAGCGTTCAAGGAAGAAGAAAATTTCGATGAAATAATTGCAGTAAGGTATGCGTTAAATCAAAAATTATTAAAAAATGGTTGTATTTATGCAGCCATTTTTTTATTTTTTATGTAATCTTTTTGTAATATATAGCTGCTTTAATGTAATTTTGTTATATTATTAGTAAAATGTTACAAAAAGCAGAGTGAAATATGGACAATATTATGGATTGAAAAACCATTAAAGTCATGTTATAATAAATAAGTAATTATAAAAGTTACATTTTGGTTAAATGTAACGATTTTGGATGAAAATAAGATTACATTTTAATTAAGAAAAAGAGGAACGGTTATGGTCAGAAAATTTAATAAAATAATTGCATCATTTATAGCCGTAATTTTTATGTTTTGCACGTCTTTTACAGTTTCTGCTGCTGACGGCTATAAGGATTGGACTCAAGGCGATTCCAGATGGGGAAATAAAACTTTAGGCTCATGCGGCGACACAATGGCGGAAATCGGATGTGCAGTTACTTCAATTGCAATTTTAGTTGTTCATTCAGGTTCAAAGAGTGAAAGTTCCTTTAATCCGGGAACCTTGTGTGATTATCTCAGTAAAAACGGAGGATTTGATAATTATGGAAATGTATATTGGGGCGCAGTTTCTGGATTAGTGCCAAATTTTACTTTTGAAAAGAAAGCGTCATTTTCTTCTAATACTAAATCAAGCATAACAAATGAACTGAAAAATTACATAAATCAAGGGTATTATATTGTTATGTCTGTTAAATATGACGGACATTGGATTGCTATAGATACTATTAAAAACGGTGAAGTTTATATGATAGATCCGGCGCAGAATAAAACGGACAAGCTGTTTGATTATTATGATGCTGCCGGAATGCTTCAGGTAAGGCTTTACAAGGGTAAAAACCTTCCTTCAAAGATTGACGATACATCGGTTACGACACCTAAATACTTGACCGGACATTATATAACTACTGACGCACTTAATTTAAGGCAGTCTTATAGTACTTCTTCAAATGTACTTTTAACGATTCCAAAGAGTACTACTGTCGTAGTAACACGCGTTTATAATAACGAATGGGGACAGGTTGAGTATAAAGATAAAACAGGCTGGATTTATTTGGAATACACTAAGTATACAGAGAGCTCGTATAGCTATAAGACAGGTAATTATAAAGTGAATTCATCAACCGGAGTCTATATGCGTTCGGGAATAGGAGGACAAAATTCTACGGTATGCCTTGTTCCATATAATGCTGTTGTAAATATAAGCTCTGTAAGCGCTAACTGGGGAAAAGCGGCATATAACAGTAAAAGCGGCTGGATTTGTATGGAATATCTTAATTATTCGGGACCAGCTTCAACTCAGGCTACTACGACTCAAAAAGTTACTACGACTACTACTGTTAAAACTACAGTCAAAACTACAACTACAACCAAACCGGTAACTACTGCTGTTACAACTACAACAAATCCGCTAAAGAAAGGTGATGTAAATCTGGACGGTAAAATTAATAAGACAGATTTAATATGCCTGAACAGATATCTTGCTAAGCCTTATGAAACCGACTTTCCAACAAGTTATAATATGGATGTAAATAATGATAAGATTATAGATGAACGTGACGCAGTGTATTTGTTTAAAAAAATAAATAAAGGAAATTAGAAAATGAACTGGACAGAAGTTAATATATATACGGAAACCGAAGGTATTGATATATTGTGTGCTTCCTTAATGGATATTGGAATTAAGGGATTTGTTATTAAGGATTCAAATGATTTTAAAGAGTTTCTGGAAAATAAGAATGGTAAATGGGATTATATTGACGATGATCTTATGAATCTTAGTAACTGTGGAACATGCCTTACAGTTTATCTTCCTGACAATTCTCAGGGAATGGAAATGATGATATCCTTGAAAACATTGCTTAAGCAAATGAAAAGTAATGATAAAAATAATATTTTCGGACGTCTTGAATTGGAATTGTTACAGGTTAAAGAGGAAGACTGGGCAAATAACTGGAAACAGTATTTTAAACCGTTGAAGGTCGGTAAAAAATTGCTTGTAAAACCGTCATGGGAAGAATGCAGTAACACTGACGGAAGAGTGATATTGGATATTGATCCGGCGTCAAGCTTTGGAACAGGGCAGCACAATACGACAAAGCTTTGTCTTGAGCTTCTTGAAGAATCATTGAATTCCGGAGATAGAGTACTGGATCTTGGCTGCGGCAGCGGGATACTTTCAATAGGTGCAATGCTTCTTGGTGCAGGTGAAGTAACAGCCGTTGATATTGAACAGAATGCCGTTGAAACTGCTATTGAAAATGCCGCAAAAAATAATATTACCAAGGATAAGTATATGGTATATTGCGGAGATGTTATCAGTAATAAGGAACTGTGTGAAAAAATCGGAGGCGGATATGATTTAATTACTGCTAATATTGTTGCGGACGTTTTAATTTCAATGAAGGATATTTTTCATCAAAAGCTTAAAAATAATGGAATCTTGATTATATCTGGTATTATAACCGAGCGTAAGGACGAGGTGGTTAATGCCGTAGTTCACGCTGGATTTGAAGTTATAGATACTGCTGAAGGAGAAGGCTGGGCAGCAGTAAAGCTTAAGGCAATATAAATAAAAAAGCAGGTTTTAAACCCTGCTTTTTTTAATTGCACAAATGTAGTATGAGTGTTATAATATAAATGGAGGCGATAAAATGAAATTAGCAATTTTTGATCTGGACGGAACATTAGTAAATTCACTGGCAGATATTGCCGAGGCAACTAACTATGCAATGCGTATTCTTGGTTTTCCTGAGCATGAGCTTTCGGAATTTAATTATCTGGTAGGAGACGGGGTTGCAAAACTTATTGAACGTGCGCTTCCCGTAGAAAATCAGGATAAATTTGATGAAGCGTTGTCATTATATAATAATTATTATAATAATAATTATACTGTAAAAACATATATCTATGACGGTATTGAAAAAATGCTGAATACGTTGAAAGAAAAAGGTTTTGAACTGGCAGTAGCTTCAAATAAAACTCATGAATTTACAGAAAATGTTATTTCATATTATTTTGGCGATGAACTTTTTTCAGAGGTTTTTGGAAAATCTGAGGGAAATCCTGTAAAGCCCAGTCCGGCAATAGTTGATAATATAATGGATAAGCTCAATATTTCCAAGGAAAATACTGTCATGATCGGTGATACATGTATTGATATAAAAACCGGAAAAAATGCCGGAATTAAAACTATTGGCTGCCTTTGGGGATTCAGGACTCTTGAAGAATTAGTAAATGCAGGAGCAGATTATATTGCTGATAAACCTTTAGACATTGTGAAATATTTATGTGAATAAATAAAAGCGTGCTTTTAAATGAAAAAAGCACGCTTATTAATTTGAATTAACCAACAATACTTCCCATATCGTAAAGACCAGGTTTTTGTGATTTAACAAAAATTGCAGCATTTATAGAACCTTCAGCAAAAACGGTTTTTGATGCGGCAGAATGAGAAATTGTGACAGTTTCATCATTGCCTGCAAACAAAACTTCATGTACACCAACAATAGTACCGCCTCTTACAGCGTGAATACCGATTTCATTCGGTTCACGTTTTTTGCGCTGTGAGTGTCTGTCATAAGTATATTTCATGTCATCGTTTCTGGTCTCATTTATAGCGTTAGCGATCATTAAAGCAGTACCGCTGGGCGCGTCAATTTTTTGATTATGATGCTTTTCAATAATTTCAATATCAAACTGATCTCCTAAAATTGCAGTTGCTTTTTTAGCAAGCTGAACCAGCAGATTAATACCTAATGACATATTCCATGAGAAAAATACCGGAATCTGAGCAGCGGTCTTTTTTATTTCGGCGATCTGCTCATCACTGTATCCTGTCGTTGCAAGAACGACAGGAGTTCCTGTATTTTTCCCTTCGTTGGAAAAGAGCGAGGGGAGTTCCTGTTGTCATGCAATATTCCAAAAGAGGTGTAAGGCAGGAAGGATGAGAATAGTCGATAATAGCGTCAGGCTTTTCGGGCAGTTCATTTACAGCACTGTAAATCGGAAAATCAGCATACTGCTGAGTATTAATATCAATACCGCCTATAACTTTACAGTCCTTGCGCTCTTTAATACAGCGGTAAATTGTCTGTCCCATTTTGCCGTTTGCACCGCAAATTACAATCTTAGTCATTTTATGATCCTTTCCGTATATATTAAATCAAACCGATTTTTTTCATAGAATTTTTCAATGTTTCGATGTGTTCGTCGGTCATTTCACATAGAGGAAGTCTGCAAGGTCCCGACGGCATTTTCATTTGATTCATAGCTTCCTTTATAGGAATAGGATTGACTTCAATAAACAAATTATTGATAAGTTCAAGATATTTCATCTGAAGCTTTGCTGCTTCTTCACAGTTGTTTGCAAGACAAAGCTGAGTGATTTCATGTGTTTCCTTTGGCATAATATTTGAAATAACAGATATAACTCCCTTAGCGCCGATAGACATCATAGGAACAATGATATCATCATTACCGCTGTAAACGTCCAGTAGATCGCCGCACTGTGCAATAAGCTTTGAAGTATAGCTTATGTTTCCGCTGGCTTCTTTGACAGCAACGATATTTTTGTGCTGACCAAGAATTTTATAAGTATTCATGTCAATGCTGACGCCTGTACGGCCTGGAATATTATACAAAATAATTGGAATGTCAACAGCGTCTGCTATTGCTGTAAAATGTGCTACAAGACCTTTTTGTGAAGCCTTGTTGTAGTAAGGTGTTACAAGCAGAAGTCCGTCCGCACCCTTTTCCTGAGCAATCTTTGAAAGCTCTACTGCATATTTTGTATCATTGCTGCCGGTACCGGCAATAACCGGTATTCTTCCGGCAGTTTTTTCAACGGCAAATCTGATACATTCAATATGTTCGTCATCAGTCATTGTCGACGCTTCGCCGGTTGTACCGCATACAATAATAGCGTCAGTACCGTTAGCGATCTGGAATTCAATATTTTCAGCAAATCCGTCATAATTAATTGAACCGTCTGCATTCATCGGTGTTATAATTGCAACGCCGGCACCGGTAAAAATTGTATTTTTCATTTACTTTGACCTCCTTAATAAAGTCAATCGTATAGTAAGCCATTTATATCAACAGCTAACTTTTAATTATATAATAATGTAAATTAATCAAAATAACCATTAGCAGCCAACAGCTCAGCCAGGAGTACGCCGCCGCCTGCCGCACCTCTAAGCGTATTGTGAGACAGGCATACGAATTTGTAATCATACTGAGTGTCTTCTCTGAGTCTTCCTACAGAAACTGCCATACCGCCTTCAAGATTTCTGTCCAGCTTAGCCTGAGGACGATTATCCTCTTCAAAATAGTGAATAAACTGCTTTGGAGCCGACGGCAGATCAAGCTCCTGCGGAGCGCCCTTGAATGCAGCCCACTTATTAAGAATTTCTTCTTTGGAAGGTTTTTTGTCAAATGATACAAAAACAGCAGCTGTATGACCGTCTGAAACCGGAACTCTAAGGCACTGTGTTGTGATAGAAGGAGTTTGAGCGTTTACGATCTTGTCGCCTTCAATGTGTCCCCATACTTTTAGAGGTTCCTGTTCAGATTTTTCTTCTTCTCCGCCGATAAAAGGAATAAGATTGTCGAGCATTTCAGGCCATGTTTCAAAAGTTTTGCCTGCGCCTGAAATTGCCTGATATGTGCATGCGAGGACTTTTGTAATACCGTATTCCATCAAAGGATTAAGTGCAGGAACATAGCTTTGGATTGAACAGTTTGATTTTACCGCAATAAAACCTTTTTTTGTTCCAAGACGCTTTCTCTGTGATTCTATGATTTGAATATGATCATCGTTTATTTCCGGTACTACCATAGGAACATCTGGAGTACCTCTGTGAGCAGAGTTGTTTGAAACAACGGGAATTTCAGCTTTTGCATATTTTTCTTCAAGAGCTTTTATTTCGTCTTTTTTCATGTCAACTGCACAAAATACAAAGTCAACAAGACCTGCAATTTTTTCAATATCGTCAACGGCATTTAATACAACCATATTCTTCATTTTTTCAGGCATAGGAGAAGTCATAGCCCATCTGTTTCCTACCGCCTCTTCATAGGTTTTTCCGGCAGATCTTGGAGAAGCGGCAAGAGCCGTAACCTCAAACCAAGGGTGATTTTCCAGTAATGTGGCAAATCTCTGACCTACCATACCTGTGGCGCCGATAATACCTGCTTTGTAATGCTTCATTTTTACTAACTCCTTACATAGTTAAAATAGTTAAAAATAATAAATTAAAAAAACCGGTTGAAAACCGGCTCATCATACGATATAATAGAAATATTGACATTACAACTATATTTTAATTGAATGCCGATAGCTCTCCATCAAACGTTGATGACAATCGCAATCCTGTTAAGATTGCAATCAGAACAGATTTTACCAGGATCTGTTCTTCGGCAGCTTTGCCTTTTACGTCTGCATAAAAAGTCGGAATGGTTTTCCTGTCAGACGCTACTCATCGCAGCCGCACCTCTACCATAGTTTTTATAATATCATGTTATTCTTGTTATGTCAATACACTTTTTTAAATTTAGGGGAATAAAAATGAAAAAATCTGATTTTTACTATGATTTACCGGAAGAATTAATAGCTCAGACTCCTGTAGAGCCTAGAAATTCATCAAGACTAATGAAAATAGACAGGAAAACTGGAGATATTGTTCATTCCCGTTTCTATAATTTATGCGATTACCTTAAAAAAGGTGATTTATTGGTACTCAATGATTCAAGAGTACTGCCGGCAAGACTTTACGGTGAAAAAAAGAGTACTGGAAGTTTTATTGAATTTCTGCTTCTGGAGCAGAAAGGAGACAAGCTTTGGGAAATTATATGCCGTCCGGGAAAAAAAGCTAAGGTTGGTACAGAATTTTCTTTTGGGAACGGTATACTAACTGCAAAAGTTATTGAAGTAAAAGATGATGGAAACAGAATCGTAAAATTTTCATGTGAAGGGAATTTTTATGCAGTACTTGATGAAATCGGACAGATGCCGTTGCCTCCTTACATAACCGAAAAGCTGGAGGATAAGGAACGTTATCAGACGGTTTATTCTAAAGAGTTGGGTTCTGCCGCTGCTCCTACTGCCGGACTGCATTTTACTAAAGAGATGCTTGATGAAATTAAAGAGATGGGAGTAGATATTGCTTATGTTACCTTACATGTAGGACTCGGAACATTCCGTCCGGTAAAAGAGGACGATATATTAAATCATAAAATGCATAGCGAACACTATCATTTAAGTGAGGAAACTGCTGAAAAGATCAATCGCACAAAAGCGTCCGGCGGACGTGTTATAGCTGTAGGTACAACTTCATGCCGTACTCTTGAAAGTATGGAGCTTGAAAACGGTTTGGTAAAGTCCGGAGACGGATATACTGACATTTTCATTTATCCGGGATATAAATTCAAGCTTCTTGACGGACTTATCACTAATTTTCATTTGCCGGAAAGTACGCTGATAATGCTTGTGTCGGCATTTTTAGGTTACGAAAATACTATGAATGCGTATAAAATTGCAGTTGAAGAAAAATATAGATTTTTCAGTTTTGGGGATGCTATGTGTATTTTGTAAGAAGGAGGATTTTATGGAACTTTCAATATATTTTAAAAGTATAATTGATCAGGATATATGTCCGATAGTTATATGTAATCTTTCACATGAAATAATTTATATGAATCCGGAAGCAGTTGAAAGATATGCTAAAAGAGGCGGTATTGAACTGATAGGAAAATCGCTTTTAAATTGTCATAATGAGGATTCAAATTCTAAAATAAAAAAAGTTGTCGATTGGTTCAGTGCAAGCACGGAAAATAACAGAATTTTTACTTTTCATAATCCGAAAGAAAATAAGGACGTATATATGATCGCTCTTAGAGATGATAACGGCATTCTTATCGGATATTATGAAAAGCATGAATATCGTACTCCAGAGAGGATAAACATATGAAAATCAAAAAAGGTAAAACCGTATTTACAATTATAGGTGCTATATTTTTTATAATTGGAATGATACTGGTTGTTATAGGCGGTATATCATTGGCAAGAACATCAGCGTTTATGAATTCCGCTCAAAAGACAAAAGCTGAAATAATAAGTATAAGTGCAGACAGTTACAGAAGAAATGGTAAAAATCATACCCATTATGATGTTTGGATTGAATATACAGTTGACGGCGAGGTCTTAGAAAAAAATATTAATGAATATAATTCAAGCATGTATGAGGGCAAAGAAATTGAAGTGTATTACGATCCTGATGATCCTTCAGATGTAAGAACAGATTCAAAAGTATTTGAGTATATATTTTTAGGAATTGGCGGTTCATTTGCCGTAATCGGAGCAGTATTTCTTATAATAAACATCATAATTGGGCGTCGTATAAAAATCCTAAAGAAATCAGGAGATAAACTAAGCGGAACAATTACTAATGTTACAATGAATTATAACATGACTATTAATAATCGTCATCCATATAAAGCAGAGTGCGAGGTCATAAATCCGTATGATGGTGAAACATATCTTTACAGTTCTGAAAACATCACTGATGATATATCAGGATTAATAGGCATGACGGCAACAGTTTATGTAGACAGAAGTAATAAGAAAAAATATTACGTTGATATTTATGAATTATTGGATAAGTATAACAAGGATAATAGGATTCATGATTATAGATAAATAATTATATTAAATAGTGATTTGTTTAACATAAAGGAGAAATTATGTATACATTATTAAAGAAAGAGGGAAAAGCAAGAAGAGGACAGTTTGAAACGGTACACGGTACTTTTCAGACGCCCTGCTTTATGAATGTCGGCACAGCGGCGGCTATCAAAGGAGGTATTTCCTCTCTTGATCTGGTAGATTTAAAATGTCAGGTAGAGCTTTGCAATACATATCATCTGCATTTGCGTCCTACGGATAAGGTAATAAAGGAAATGGGCGGCCTACATAAATTTATGAACTGGAATCGTCCGATTCTTACCGACAGCGGAGGATTTCAGGTATTTTCTTTAGCCAAGCTGCGTAAGATTAAAGAGGAAGGCGTTTATTTTTCTTCTCATATTGACGGAAGAAAGATTTTTATGGGTCCGGAAGAAAGTATGCAGATACAGTCTAATCTTGCTTCTACTATAGCTATGGCGTTTGATGAGTGCATTGAAAATCCGTCGGAGCATGAATATGCGGCAAATTCAATTGAGCGTACTACACGCTGGCTTTATCGCTGTAAAGAAGAAATGGGAAGACTGAATTCTCTGAGTGATACTATAAATAAGAATCAAATGCTTTTCGGGATCAATCAGGGCAGTACTTATGATGATTTGAGAATTAAACATATGGAGGATATAGCTGAACTTGATCTGGACGGTTATGCCATCGGCGGACTTGCTGTGGGTGAATCCACCGAGGAAATGTACAGAATTATAGATGTTGTCGAGCCTTACATGCCTGTGAACAAGCCGAGATATCTTATGGGAGTAGGAACTCCGTCAAACATTATAGAGGCTGTTGCAAGAGGCGTTGACATGTTTGATTGTGTTATGCCTAGCCGTAATGCAAGGCATGCGACAGTATTTACATGGTCGGGAGTAATGCACCTAACTAATAAGTGCTATGAAACTGACAGCCGTCCTATTGACGAAGAGTGTGGCTGTCCTGTCTGTCGGAACTTTACGAGGGCGTATGTACGCCACCTTTTCAAAGCCGGTGAAATGCTTGCCGGACGCCTTGCAGTTATGCATAATCTATATTTTTACAATACTCTCGCAGAAAAAATAAGAGACGCTTTGGATAACGGTAATTTTAAGGATTTCAGAAAAAAATATTCCGGATTGCTGTCAAAGAGAATTTAGGGGGACAAATAATGAGTATAATTGAATTGATTCTTATTGGAATAGGTCTTTCAATGGACGCTTTTGCAGTATCGGTGACGAATGGTCTTTGCTGTAAGAATATCAAGGCTGGAAAAACGGTCATGACGGGGGTCTGTTTCGGAGGATTTCAGGGATTAATGCCTCTTATCGGCTATTTTTTAGGACGTGGTTTTGCGAAGTATATAACGGCTTTTGATCATATTATAGCTCTAATTTTGCTTGGATTTATCGGTGGTCAAATGATATGGGAGTCGTTTAAAAAGGACGAAGAAAAGAATGAAAGCAGTATTCTTACCGGAAAAATGCTGTTTATGCAGGGAATTGCAACCAGTATTGATGCTTTAGCAGTAGGAGTAAGCTTTGCAGCGCTTGAAAACGTAAATATAGCTTTTGCAGCGACTGCCATTTGCAGTATTACATTTATGTTTAGTATTGTTGGAGTACTGATAGGAAAGAAATTCGGAAATATACTTAATAATAAGGCTCAGCTTGTAGGCGGACTGATTCTTGTAGGAATCGGAGTTAAAATTTTTGTGGAGCATACGTTTTTTTAATAATTTATACCGTGTTTATTGTGAGGAACATAAAAAATATGTTCCTCACATTTATTATATAACTATTATATTAAATTGACAGATTTGTCATAATCGAAATTAAATTTGAATATACTGATTTTAGCAAGACAAGTCCGGATAAATCTAATAACGGATTTTGTGTAAATTAGGAGGTATATAAATGGATTTAAAGATTAACCGTGAAATGCTGTCAGTCAGTGAAAAAATATATGATGGTGTTCAGGAACAAAGCGTTGAACTTGATTATATTTTACCTGATTATTATCCCGACATTTTTAAACTAATCAAATGCTGTATTGTTCCGACTATTATTTCCAGTAATATTAACGGTGATTCATTAACATATGAGTTACTTGCTGACGTTAAAATATTATATTGTTCTGAGAAGGATAATAAATTACAATGTATCAATCAAAAAATGACATACTCAAAAACAGTGCAGATGGGAGCAAATGTAAATAAACCCATGGTTTCTCTGATCCCTAAGGCAGATCACATAAATTGCAGAGTTGTAAATCAGAGAAGAATTGATATGCGGGGCGCTGTTTCAATAAAAGTCAAGATTACCGGCGAGACCACTCAGGAAGTAATCTGCGATATATTTGGTATGAATGCACAAATGAAAAAAATACCAGTTGAATATGCTGCTAAAAAAATTATAGAAAATAAAACTATAACAGTTAATGAAGATGTTGAGTTAAACATGTCTAAACCGTCGGTTTCAGGTATTGTAAGGTCGGATGTAATTTTGTCTGAACCTGATAAAAAAATTATATCCAATAAACTTGTAGTTAAAGGAGACGCTGAAGTAAAGGTTTTATATACATGCAGCGACGGAATGGAAACTATGAATTTTTCAGTTCCTTACAGTCAGATCGTAGATATGGAAGGTCTTGACGAAAATTATGATTGTTCAGTAAATCTTCGGTTGGTCTCATGCGATATTATTGCAAATACGAACAGTGACGGCGAAAATAAATTATTAAAATGTGAATTAAAAATCGGAATACGCTGCCGTGCAATAAAAACGCTTCCTGTGCAGCTTGTTGCCGACGCATATTCAACTTCTTATCCATGTGAATATGCTTCGTCCAAATTTATGATTGACCAGCCTCCCGTATCAGTAAATGAAATTTTTCAGAATAAAACTTCTATTGAAAATGATGATGGAACAATAGCTTGTGTTTATGATGTTTGGAGTACTGTAAAAAATATTAATATTCAGATAAATTCTGAAGAACGTTCACTGAAAATAAGCGGTATGCTGTGCTTTAGCATTATGATAAAAAATGAGAATAACTTTCCGGCTATACTGGAAAAAGAAGAAGCGTTTGAACATGTAGTGGAAAATGATAAAATAACTGAAAACAGTTTAGCGGAAATAAATGTTGAACCTCTTGGATGTACTTATACTCTTACCTCATCAAACGGTTTATCTATAAAAACGGATATTCGGGTAATCGGCGATTTGTTTACGTCTTCAATTTGTGAAGCTCTTACAGATGTAAAATTTGACGATACTGTAAAGATCACCAGAGACGGAGATTATGCGCTTAAATTATATTACGGAGTAGAAAATGAAGACGTATGGAATATTGCCAAAAAATACTGTACATCAGTAAATGCAATAATGGAAGAAAATTCTCTAGACAGCGACCGTTTAACAGATAACGGCATGTTATTGATACCAATTGTGTAGGAGGATAAAATGGTTAACGATATTTATAATGATATATCCAGAAGAACGGACGGAGATATATATATAGGGGTAGTCGGACCCGTTCGAACGGGAAAATCTACATTTATAAAAAGATTTATGGAATCGTTGGTGATTCCGAATATTGAAAGTGATTTTAAAAGAGAAAGGGCCATTGACGAGTTGCCGCAGTCTGCCGCAGGCAAAACCATAATGACTACCGAGCCGAAGTTTATTCCTGAAGAAGCGGTTGAAGTTAATCTGGAAGACGGTGCAAAATTTAATGTACGTTTGATTGATTGTGTCGGATACATAGTTCCAAGCTCACTGGGATATATAGAGAATGAAGCTCCCAGAATGGTTGTAACTCCATGGTTTGATGAAGAAGTACCGTTTAATATGGCTGCGGAAGTGGGTACTCAAAAGGTTATATCCGAACACTCTACAATCGGTTTGGTGGTAACTACTGATGGAAGTATTTCAGATATTCCCAGAGAGGAGTATGCAGAATGCGAAAAGCGGGTTGTTGAAGAACTGAAAGAAATAAATAAACCTTTTATTATCATAATGAATTGCTTGAATCCTGAAGCGGAAGAGTCTGTATTGTTATGTGAGGAGCTTTCCGAACAGTATGGAGCAACCGTTATACCTGTAAATTGTCTGGAGCTGAGTGAAAAAGACATTAAGTATATTATGACTCAGATATTGTTTGCATTTCCGATTAAAGAAATTAACATAAGAATGGAAAAATGGATAACAGGACTTGCAAAAGGTCATTGGCTAAAAGATGAGATTTTTTCAAAAGTAAGGGAATCTGCGCAGGATATTAAATTAGTAAGAGAGGTTAAGCAGGCGGCGGAAAAAATAAGGGAGTGTCAGTATATAACGGATTCAAAAATTGCTGAAATTGATCTGGGACAGGGAAGCGTTACCATACAGGTTAATCTTGACAGTACGCTGTTTTACAAAATACTTGGTGAAACGACCGGTATAGAGATCGTAAACGAGAGCGATCTGCTTCCGATTTTAATGGAACTTAATAAAATAAAGAAAGAGTATGAAAAAATTAAACCGGCGCTTGATGAAGTTGAGGCAACCGGTTATGGAATAGTAATGCCGGACATTGACGAGCTTTCTTTGGAAGAACCGGAAATAATAAAGCAGGGAGGAAAATACGGCGTAAAGCTTAAAGCTTCCGCTCCGTCAATTCATTTAATGAAAGCGGCTATTAATACAACGGTCAA
>ERZ859776.718-NODE-718-length-14430-cov-5.753113_pt1 | contig 14430 bp, 6 predicted proteins | sample MGYA00509987_ERZ859776 | MGnify/ENA primary metagenome ERZ859776 (study PRJEB30046, sample SAMN00715146) | human gut metagenome | study: EMG produced TPA metagenomics assembly of the A metagenome-wide association study of gut microbiota in type 2... | reverse complement strand
TGGCGATGTTTTTTCCTAAAATGCCACAACCGCCTGTTATGACGATCACTTTGTCTTTAATGTCGAATAAGTTTTTCATATCTTCCGTTTTTAAATATATCGCTTAGTTATTCTTTATGCTTTCCAGAAACTCAATCTCTATAATGCGAAGATTGTGTTTTCCTTTATTCGCCTTTGCTTTCTTCTCCATGTCATTGGCCGCTCCGCCTGCCACTTCCACAATTTGTCCGAAAGCATCCTTGTCGGTAGTACTTCCTTTCAAGCGGACGGTTATCTTATCGGAACGTACCGGCTTATCCACTTCCAAATGTACATATCCCAAGCTCTTTTCCGTGTTACCGCTCCAAATCAATTCGTTTCCGGCATACACTTCCAAAGGATAGCTACGGGAACGCCATCCGTTCAACTTAATGCAGATGTCATCAACACTTGCCTTTTCTGCTAATGTATAAGTTATCCAAGCGGTACTTAACTGACCGTCATTCGCCCATTCACTCAACTCGTTGTCATCATAGCTATTTCCCGTTTCAGTCTGGTTAGCACCCGCTTCAGCGGATACAATGGCTATGTCGCGTTTAGTATCCTTATAAGAGGGAGTCAACGGTGTTTCCCCTTTATCCAACTTTCCTTTCAGAGTCAGTTGAGGCAAGTAGCCGCTCAATCCGTCCACTACCTTTACCGGAACAGTTTGCAGCGTAAGCGTTGCGGGCGGAAGTCCTTCCGCCTCAGCCATAATAACAATCTTACCGGCTTTAGTCGTGCTACGGATGAGTGCACGATTGATACCACATTCCACCGGAAGGTTCATATCCAAGATATGATTGTCCTTCCCCTGTGCAATACCGCCACGCCATTCGGCCTCACCTTTCAAGGTAAACCGTACCGTGCGATTATCCAACGGACAACGCCTGCCATCTTTATCCACAACTTCCACTTGAAGCAGAGCCATATCCGCTCCGTCCGCATGAAAACCTTCAGGGTTCTGGATAGCGGTAAGTTTCAAGCAAGCGGCTTCGCCAGCTGTGGACAATGTATAACGGCTTACCTCCTTACCTTTTCCGTCATAACTTACCGCTTCCAGTTTACCCGGTTGATAAGCTACCTTATCGAAAGTAAAAAGAAAATGATACGCACGTTTTCCCATACCCAGGGATTTTCCATTCAACAACAGTTCCACCTGCTCGCCATTTGATACGACATATACCGGTTTCACCGTATTTTCGGGATAATTCCAATGTCCGATAATATAGGTCTGATACTTATCCGTATCTACCCAACCGTTCCACATTACCTGATGGGCAAAGAAAGCATCTTTCTCTATGCGCATGGGATCTGTTACGCCACTGCGACGATAATTCTCTTCACCGCGATAGTGTGTATTGGAATCTGAGAAGATAATCTTCGTACCGCCTGCACTTACCCTTAATCCAGTACCCGGACGTTCGCGCCAATAATCATACCAACGGCGAACCATTTCCAAAGCCAGCATATCCTGATTATGGTTATAATCCGTTGCAGGCTGACCGCGGTAAAGCGGTCCTGCACCTTCTTTATGGAAAGGATAGCTGTATTCATCCCAATATTTACGCAATCCCTCATCACGGCAATATTCGGTAGCCCACATCGGATGCTTCTTGCTCTTGTTGATATAAAGCATCTCACCGCCATATTCCGCTTCATTAATGTCGAGCATCTCACGCGAACCGATGGCACGACCGCCAAAGGGGTCGAATTTATCACGGATACCTTTCATCTCAATCATGTGCTCGCGACTGATAGACTCATTGCCGCATTCGTAAAACAGAATGCTCGGATTATTACGGTTATAAATAATAGCGTCGCGCATCAGTTCCGTACGTTGTTCCCACTGGCGTCCCTGACGGTCTTTCTCCGCATCACCGGCAGGCATGGCCTGAATGAGACCGACACGGTCGCAAGACTCCACATCCTGTTTCCAAGGAGTGACATGCATCCAGCGGACAAGATTCGCGTTACTCTCTACCATGAGACCATTGGAATAGTCGCTCAGCCATGCAGGAACGGAAAGCCCCACTGCCGGCCATTCATTGCTGGTACGCTGAGCATAGCCTTTCATTTGAATAACGCGGTCGTTCAGCCAGACTTTTCCTTCACCAAACTTTGTTTTACGGAAACCGGTACGAGTAACCACGTCATCAAAAACCTTTCCCTTGTCGTCCAATAAAGCCGTGTTCACAGTGTACAGATAACCGTATCCCCAGCTCCAAAAATGCAAATTGCTGACGTCGGCAACAGCTTTCACAGTTCCCGTCTCTCCGGCTTTCAGTACAGTTTTATCTCCATTGAAGGTTTTTACCAATTTACCGTCCGCATCGGTCAAAGTTACCCGATAACTGAAACTGCGTGTTTCGCGGCTATCGTTTCTCACCTCAGACTCGGCATGTATCTTCGCCTTACGACCCTTGATATCGAAATCGGTTGCATATACATATACACCGGTTGTTTTCAGATTGCTGTATAAAGGCAATGTCTGATACACTTCATCCGTCACATATAAAAACACATTTTTGGGAATACCGCCATAGTTGGCATTGAAATTACGGTCACTCCACTGAAACTTAGAGTTAGTACGCTTCTCGCGATAAAACCAATTGTTGTCCGTACGCACGGCAAGCACATTATCTCCTTCCTTCATATACGGAGTAAGATCAAAGCCTACAGCCATGACACCATTTTCATGCAATCCCAAATATTGTCCATTCAGGAAAAACTCCCCACCTTGTCGAACTCCCTCGAATTCCACAAACACCTTTTTGCCGCTCAGTTCCTCTATCCGGAAATGCTTGCGATACCAGACAACCGTATCGGTATGCTGTTCGATGGATATTCTGAAAGCCTCATCTTCGTTGAAGGCATGGGGCAACGTAACTTGCTTCCAACTGCTATCTTTAAAGTCAGGCTTCTTTGCCTGTGGAAAGTCACCCACCTGCAGGCGCCATTCACTGTTAAAATTATACTTCTTGCGCTCTGCCGCATAACCGTTTATCGTGAAAAAGATTATCAACAGAAAGGTAAGTAGATAAAAGTTGCTCTTCATGTTCTTATTGCTATAATTCATTAGTATTCTTTTAGTTTAGCCATTCATTACTTATATGCTTCGTTTTGCTGATACAGTCCTTCCTTCGCTTTCATTTGCGTATCGGGGATAGGATAAAGATAAGTACCCGGCTGTACGTTATTGATATAGTTATCATAGACAGAAGTTCCGGCTGCTTTGTCCGAGAATTTGGCACGTACCTTTTCCATGTATGTATTGTGACGCACGAGGTCGTGCCAGCGAATACCTTCAAAGGCAAGTTCGCGCCGACGTTCATCTTCCACACACTGCAAGAAAGCATTTTCCGTTTTCTGTACAGCGCTCAATTCCGCCAGCCCGGCGCGGGTACGTATTTTGTTTACCAACCGCACACCTTCATCCGTAGGCCCTACAATCTCGGCATACATCAACATCACATCTTCTAAACGGATGAGCGGATAGTTGATGGGGAAATAAGTACGATCCACTATTTGCCCGTCGATATCACTATATCCCAGTTCTTTCCGTTTGATTTTATGTTCGAAAAACTTTGTGAAATAGTTCTTCTTGGGGTCGACCGTCGCCTCATAACGCACATCCGCCCTGTTCGCTTCATAAAGTGCTGCCAGAGCATCCGAACAGGTTATGCGGTTACCCGACATCTGAATACCGATATAGTCTGTTCCTACATTGGGTACGGACATAAATACGACCGGATTGCCGTAGTTCTTTTCCGCCACATATTGCACTTCGAAAATATGATATTTGTTGTCGTTATCGCTAATCCAGATACGTTTCCAAGTATCACCGTCGGCCGCCCAATACTTATTGTTCTTCTCTGCATACTGGATAACATCACCCAACACCTCCTCCGCAAGTGATAATTTAGCCGTATCATACAAAGGAAAACCGGCCATAGTCAGACAGACTCTGCCAAGCAAAGCCTGTGCAGCCGGCAGTGTAGCGCGTCCTGCTTTGGCTATGCCCCCACTGCTTGTATAAGCTTGCTCTTTCATATTTTCTATGGCATACTGCAAATCGGGAATAATCACTTCCTCATACACGTCTTTCGGTTCAGACTGCGGTGTACTCATTGCTTCTGCCGCACTTAAGGATTGGGTAGCAACCGGTACACGTCCGAAATACCGCACCAGTTCAAAATAAGCATAGGCACGTAAAAAGCGTGCTTCAGCCATGAAAGTGGATTTTACGTCTATATCGGCATCCTCTCCGCTATTGAACTCAAGCTTTTCCACCCTTTCAAGAAAAAGATTTGAACGGGAAACAATTTTATAGAAAGCATTCCAAGCGCTGTTTATTGTTCCGGCAGTATATATATTCGGATTGAAAACACTGATGTCCACGTAGTCACGTTGTTTATCATCAGCAGGTTCAGTCCATACATCATCCGAACGACCGTCGGACATAAGCAGAATATATTCAGGAACAGGCAACAGGCCGTTATAAATACCCAACAACGCTTGTTCGGCCTGAACGGGTGTCTGAAAGAAATCCACCGTAGGACGCGAGGTCGGCGATTTCACTTCCAGCCAGTCCTCGCAGGATGCAGTAGTAAACAGCGTACTTGCCAGCAGGATGATGTAAATACATATATGATAAATCGTTTTCATAAGTGATGTTTTTTTAAAGGTTATTTCTTTAGAAACTGAAATTGGCACCAATCGTATACGTACGCGCTTGCGGATAGGCATTGTTACCTTTGTTTTCGGGCGAATATCCACCGTCGTATTTATCCCACATCCATACATTCTCTACCGTGAAATAGACACGCGCATTACGTACAATCTTCCGGTTAAGCGGCAACTTGTACCCCAAAGTGATATTCTTAATGCGAATATAGTCCGAACTGTAAAGCCAGCGCGTATCACGCAATTCACCGGTAGTAGAGGTCAATGCCGGTGTCTTACCGTCACCCGGTTCTTCCTCCGAACGCCACATATTTTTCCACCAGGAAAAGACATTCTGGGAGATAGCCATACCCGGATTGTCCATATAACGTCCCGGTGACATACTATAAAGCATACCGCCAAACTGTGCCGTACACAGAACAGACAGGTCGAATGCTTTCCAACTCAACTTATTCGTCATACCGAAAGTGAAGTCAGGATTAGGCTTGCCTACCAGCGTACGGTCATCGTCATTAATAACACCGTCATCGTTCACGTCACGGTAACGCACGTCACCCAATGCCGTACCCTTACGCACCGGATATTTCCGCAAATCTTCGGAATACTGGTACACACCCACGGCATCATACATATAAAAACTGCGCATAGGCTGTCCCACCATCAATACCTGCGTATTACTGTTACTGAATATTTTGTCATTATTGCCCAAGTCTGTCACCTCATTTTTATTGTAAGCCATATTAAAAGAAGTGCTCCAACGCACAGATCCTGTTAAATTCTGGCTCTGCAGTTCCAGTTCAAAACCTTTGTTCTGCACTTCGCCCACATTATCCCACATGTCGCTGAAACCTATGATACCGGGCATAGTCACTTTATAAAGCAAGTCACTTGTTTTCTTCTGATAATAATCCAATGACACCGACAGCCGACTGTTGAACAGAGAGAAATCGGCACCGACATTCCAACTGTAAACCTTCTCCCATGTCAAATCTTCCACATCGAGCGATGACATGGCATAACCATTCATCAATGAACCACCCAAAGAATAGTTTGCACTCGACATCAGTCCCAATGCCGCTCCGTCAGAGAGAGAGTTATTACCATTGGCACCCCAACTGCCACGCACTTTCATTGAATTTATAACAAAATCCTCCGGCCAAAACCGCTCGTTGGAAATACGGTAAGCAAGGGATACAGCAGGAAAAATACCCCAACGTTTATTCTTGCCAAACTTAGACGAACCGTCACGACGGATACTGGCTGTCATCAAATACCGATTATCGTATTCATACTGCAGACGTCCGAAGAAAGAAGCCATACGTCCCGGATATCCGATAGTGGCGTAAGCCGTAGTCAAGTCCACATCAGTCATATCGAAGCTCTCCACCAGATTGTCGGGAAAATGCGTCGCCGCAAGACGGGAAGAATAAGAAGTTCTGGCTTCCAGCGAGAAACCCGCCATAGCGCCCACTGTATGCTTGCCAAAAGAGTTGTCATAATTCAGCAATGTCTGAAACAAGTAGGAATGGTTACGCCCGTCGGTACGATTAGCTGTAGCATAATAACCTTCACCCGTATTCCAACGGTTAGAAATAGAACTGGGCAAGAAACTACGCGCCTGCGTACTACGGAAATTATAAGAACCTGTTACTTCCGCCCTCAAACCGTCAAACAACTCGGCACGGATAAATGCGGAAGTATTAATACGTGCATCTTCCGTCATACTGGACTTACGTTCCAAAGTAGCTACCGGACTGACACGAGTTCCGGCCCAGCTATATCTGCTATAAGGCTCCGCACCCGTATAGATTCCTGCTTCCGGCTCGGCAAACGGGACCATGGAAAGCACTGCCACCGCATCCGCCTTTCCACCGTTATTCCACGACATGGAAGGAGCCAGATTAACACCCAGCGTAATACGGTTAAATATTGTAGTCTGCATATTGGCACGCAAATTGAGTCTTTTATAAGAAGTGTTGATGGCAATACCTTTCTGATCTACATAACCCAGACTCACACGGTAACTGGACTGGTCGGTAGAATTAGATACCGACAACGTATAATTCTGTTTGGGAGCCAAACGGAAAACCTCATCTTGCCAGTCAATAGTCATCAGGTCACCATATCCGGGTTGCGTCCAACGGGGATCATTTATATACGATGTATTCACGGAACCACCGGTATAAGCCAAACGTATCTCGTAATCATCGGTAGCCATAGCACCTTTTGAACCATACGCCCTGACATAATTCTGGTTATTGATTTCCGAACGCCAGGCAATCCACTCCGCCGGTGTCAGTACATCCAGTTTCTTCTCCATTTGCTGAATACCGAAAGAAGCGGAAAACTGCACGTTCACCTTACCGGTCTTCTGCGCCTCTTTAGTCTTGATAAGGATAACGCCGTTAGCCCCACGCGAACCATAGATAGCAGAAGAAGAGGCATCTTTCAGCACATCAATGGACTCAATGTCATCCGCATTCAAATCATTCAGGTCGTCTACAGGAATGCCGTCTACTACATATAGAGGCTGGTCACTGGCATTGATAGACGCAGCACCACGGATATGTACTTCCAGTTCACCACCCGGCGCTCCGCTGTTTGTCGTAATCTCCACGCCCGCCAATTGTCCTTGCAGCGAAGACAGTACGTTTTCGTTCTGGCGATCAGCCACTTTCTCCCCTTTCAAGGTAGCGATAGAACCGGTTACATTGCCTTTCTTTGCAGTGCCGTAACCGATAACCACCACCTCATCCAGTGCCAAGTCTGCCACTTTCAGCTTCACATTATACACACTTTTTCCAGTGTTCAACACCAACTTGGCCGTTTCATATCCAACGTATGAAATCTCCAACTGTCCGGCATCTTTGGGTACGGAAAGCCGGAACTGTCCATCCAGTCCGGTGATCGTCATGCTATTTGTTCCTTTCACTACCACAGTAGCGCCAATAGCTGGTTGGCCCGTCTCATCCAGTACCGTTCCGCTGATTTCCCGGTTCTGTGCCGTTGCCGTAACGCCACATAACAAGAATAACAAGAGGCTGAGTATTGAGGCTACTGCTCGTCCGAAATCATAAATCTTTCTCATCTTATTTTTCATGGTCAATTAAATTATTTTCTTTTAATATCTAAATCCGAACCTAAATAATAGCCTATATGTGTAGGTTGATTATAACCGATATTTTCATTAAGGGCGCTCATCTCATACACATGATCGCTCATCAAGTAAGGAAACCTGTAGTCAGAAGGATACCACGAACTAAACAGGCGTAACTCGCGATTATCTGCCGTAGGCATGATAATCTCCTCACGCCAGTCACCCACTATATCTCCATAGAAACAAGGATTTGCTTTAGAAGAATTGATAGAAACCACACCATAACGGTGCAATGAAAAGAAACGTCCGCCACATCGCGAGTTATCGATAACAGTCTTATCCAACAACTCACGGTTCAACAGACCAGACCACCAAATTGCCATATTACAATACCCAGGAGCATAACCCAAGTCTTCTCCCGAAGGCGAATGAGCATTTCCTTTGTACCACCACATCTCGCATCCCGGACTATCAGGATCAATATCTGCCACCATACAACGGCCTACATCATCCGAATTCAGGTATTTCCAGATTACTTTTCCTGTACGCGCATCTCTAAAAGCAGCTCCTGTTGCACCGGTTTCATAACAAGCCCATATCTGCAACCCTTCACGTGAAGGGTCGAACTTGCCAAGATGAATAGCATCACCATGCCCCATTCCGCAATTATTCAAACCCAGTCCGGTATGATCTACAGTCATAGAACCATAAACAATTTCATCCAAACCATCACCATCCACATCACCCGTACGCATGCTGTGATAACCCTGTCCTTCATAAGCTCCATGTTTCCCATCGGTAGTATCAAAACGCCACTCTTTCATCAACTTTCCACCAACAAACGTCCATGCTTCCACTACAATCTTTGCATAACAACCACGTCCTATAATAATATTGGTATGTAACTGTGTACATTTAGCTACCCCGATACGGTAACTACTAGAACGTTTATAATAATCATCTCCCCACTCTTCACTACTGCCCAACCCTATATAATCGGTACGCGCCAATTCTTTTCCAGTGGTTCCTTCAATCACTGAGAGAAATTCAGGCCCGCCATGTATATAGTTAGCACCGGATACGCGGTAGTCAGTCTTACCATCACCATCCGTATCACCTATCTCCTTACCATCTCCGAAAACAGTCCCTTCGGCCGTACGCAGTGCTATTTCACAGCGCCCGTCGCCATCGAAGTCATACACTGCAAACGAACTGCCATTTCCGGTCAGTACATTCGGACCTAATTTTATACGCCACATAAACGTACCATCCATTTTATACGCTTCCAACAACATAAAGTGCGTCACTCCCATATCGACAGCACGTGTATTTGAGTCTTTATCCTCTCCGGTAGCATCATCCAGCAAGCGTTTCAGAACAATCTCGTATTCTCCATCTCCATCTAAATCACCCACACTGGCATCGTTAGCTGCATATATCCGGCGAGGATCTATATTCACGGTATGTGCAAGAGGAATGGATATATAAGGAAGTCCTTGTGAAGCACGGTAAGAAGACATCGTATATGTATCCAATGTCTCAGTACTACCACTGTAACAAAGACGATAAATATTATCCTGCATCCGGTCTGCCCCTATATCCTGAAAACAGGTAGTAGCCACTATCGGTTCTGAATTCAACTTCACTTCTTCTCCGTTTCCAATAGCACGGTAAAGATCAAAAGCCGTATCTTCCGTATCTGTAGGAAAGAAACGCCAACTAACCAATATCTTATCATTATATTTAGAAAAGGTCGAGGCTGTTGCATCTGTTCTACCATTGATAGAAGCCCACAACATTCGTTTTTCCGGCACATTACCGACAGGTGGTTCAGTAGTGTCTTCTTCTGGAGTTACGGGCTCTCCCGGTTCTTCAGGTCCGACAGCCTCAAAAATCTCTTTATCTGTACAAGCAACAATAAAGCAGCACATAATACCGATAAACAACCATTTTGTGAATTTCATATCTATCATTCTTTTCTAATTCTAACTTGCAGTTCTATGCTGGCAAAAGTAGCAAGAAGCCATTTCTTACCCATGTAAATGCGTACATAAAGGCTGCAAAAAAATACTGCCTAGCAAATACAAATGCCACTACCCGATATCCAACCGGAAGTAAACGCAACGGTACACAATAATATAAACAATATGTACATTTATACATGTCAGACTAGTATATCCTGCCTACCTTTGTAGCAACAAGAAAATCAATATGCCAACTTCAATGTTAAAGTTGAAAATATAATGTATTAATTCAAAACAGCACTCATATCATGAGGAAAATATTTTTAATCGCAGCAGTATTCTGCTCACTGACAACTCTCGGAAAAAATAAAGACAAACAACCGGCAACGGTTATCATCACTGCCGGACAATCAAACACAGACGGACGTGTAATGAACAACTCACTACCTAATTATATCCAACAAAACAAATATAAACATTGTCTGTGGTGCTACGGAAGTGCCGGCAAGATACAAACAAACGGTTTTGAAACTTTCTGGCCCCGTATGGTCCATCCTTCACGTCCAGGTCGCTGGGCATACGATGCAATAACTTATTACTGGCTGGAACAGGCACTTCAAAAAGACTTCTATGTAATAAAATGGTCTTTGGGCGGAACTGCCATTGATACCGGTTGTAGCAGTACAAGCGGCAAATATTGGTCGGCCGATCCGAAATGGCTTGCGGCCAACCATTCAACAGCTACTGGCGGAAAATCACTTTTACTTTCATTTACAGAGAGTATTTCTGCATGTATCGACAATAAATTGGATAAACTTTCCGAGGGGTATGAAATCAAGGCTTTCCTATGGCATCAAGGAGAAAGCGACCGACACAAAGGCAAAAACTACTATAAAAATCTAAAAGCCGTGATAGCGTATGTACGTAATTTCCTTGTAGAGAAAACCGGAAATAAGCAATACAAAAAATTACCCTTTATCTGCGGCACGGTAGCCCATAGCAATAAGCAATATAGTGCTGACGTAGAGACTGCGCTCTACAAACTGGCCAAAGAAGATAAGAATTTCTATGTCATAGACATGTCCAAAGCCGAATTGCAAAAAGACCGGCTGCATTTTACTGCAGAATCTGCTGAATATTTAGGAATTAAAATGTATAATAAGCTGGTTGATTTGGGCATTGCCGGTAAAAAGGCAAAAGAAATTGGTATTAAATAAAAAAAATTCTCATAGAAAATTTTGTATAAGTAAAAAAAGGTTCGGGCTTGTGAAAGTCTGAACCTTTTTCTTGATATATACAACAGATAATCAATATCATCTACCCAAGTAATGCCCCTCAATTGATTTTAGTTTTTAACTCATCCGGTGAATCTTTCGTATATGATTTTACATTCCCGGCCACTTTTGTAAACAGTTCCTGTACCCGTTCAACAGGCACAGTAGTCGAAGGACGGAAGTTATCAGAATTCATATAATCCAAAATAGCTTTATGCAACTGACGGGCAGCAACACGCTTTTCCAATTGTGAAGTAATATCCATACTCGTCATCATTAGCTTTCCACTCAATACGTTCGCTTCAAACAAAACTCCTATCTTACGGCTGATAAACCAAGTATCTATATTCTGAACAATTGGCTGAAAGTCATCCGGAAAATCAGTGAACTGCATCACTTGTGCCTTGTTCAACAACTCCCACCATTGCAAATTACTATGGTATTCAGTGGGGAATTCCTTAAACAGCGGATGATATTCATTGAGAAAAATACCGGTAGTATGCGGTGGACGCATTTTAAACCAGGATGTATTCCAAAACACAGGAGTAAAATGCTGTACCACCTCTTTTCCATAACTTACTTTTCCAGCGGCGGTAATCAGAACATTCCCACCCTGTTCCAACACAGATATGGCTTGTTCATCCAATGTATCCGTAGTATATACATCACCTTCTGCCAACTCCACATGTGCCGGATACACCCAAAAATCCCAATCATTAACAGCACTCGTATTCTCAATACATATTTCCAGATTCAATTTCTGAGGAGTATCAATAGCACCCAGGTCCAAATCCACACTCCCCAAGGAGAAAAGATTACCTATGGGAATATCACTACTACCGACTGTTCCGTGAGCATAGACTTTACCATATTCATCCTTAACCGTATAAATGGTTCTTGCTTCCCGTAACGGCGTTGCCCCGAAATGGGCAATCTCTATATCAGCATGAAAACTTTCATCATTGGTATACACAAATTTAGGAATACGTGCTAATGGAACAGTCGGACTGCAGAAACGCCTGAACTCTGCCGCATTGATGTATCCTTTTTCTTCGAAAAACACATTGAGCACTCCTACCAAAGCCGTTCCCTGACCGGAATAATCATTTAATGCCAGTAATTGAAAACCTGCATAATCGGGTGTACGTAATGTTTTCTCTATTTCATGCTTGTAACAAATAGCTTGTAACTTCCCTGATGCCATCATGAAATCATGAGCTTGCCCACCCATATCATTATCTTTCAGTATATCCCGGAATATCTCAAAATTTCGAGCTTTGTTTACTCCTGTGTATTTACGGATTTCATTAAAATCAGGAAAAACGCACCATTGCCCTGTCTCATGCGATACATAAGGCTGCCTTACCGTATCTATTTTAGCACGGTAATCCGACATACTTTCCGGTTGCCGTTTTGCCCATGTCACCCCCCGAGCACCAGCCTTTACATGATACTGGTTATGCGGTTGCCACTTCCAACTTCCACCAACCGATGCTCCTGTATATACACGACGGGAGTCTGCCGTTTTCCAATAATCCACAAACTTACTCACCCAATTTACCCAATGGCCGGAAGGTTCATTGCCACAGGCAAGCATACAGTAAGAAGCATAGTTACCATACGCTTTCGTCAGCGCAATGGTTTCATCCATGAGATATTTGTCAATAGGTTGTCCATTCCCCAGCTTCGGGCCGTGATTAGGCCAGCTCGGACCTTCGGGTTGAAGATAAAAGCCTACAAGGTCAGCAGCAATGAAAGCCGCTTCCGGTGGACAGTAAGAATGAAACCGCATATGATTCAATCCATAACTACGACAAATACGGAATACACGCTCCCAGGAAGCGACATCCATCGGAGCATATCCTGTTAACGGGAAATCGCAGTTTTCAACAGTGCCTCTCAACATCGTCTTACGCCCGTTTATATAAAACCATTTACCGTTTATCGTAAACTCGCGCATTCCGAATTGTATTTGCTTCGTTTCTATTTGTTTTCCATTCTTCAAAGTTGCCGTTAAACGATAGAGAGCCGGACTGAACTCATCCCATATCAGAAAGTCCTGCCCCATCGGTAGTTCCATTTCAAACAGATTATCACCTTTTCGCACAGTAACGGTTTGGTATACCGGAGCAATTTCATGGTTGACATCCGTATTAAAGCTCTTCGCAGAAAGAGTTATCTCCCCGTTTACTGAAGAAGATGCCCGTACATTCATACATACAAGAGCTTTCTTCCCTGCAAGGTCGGGGTATATCTGTATATCCTCAAAAAAGACTTTCGGTGTAGATTGTAACTCTATCTTACCGACAATACCATTCCAGTTGCCTTGTGTCTGGTCTGTGATACTATGCGAGTCCGGACCTACGTTAATTTCTTTAATCCGGTTATCTACCCGAATAGTCACCAAATAACTCTTTCCTGGAGTTACATAAGAAGTAAGGTCATATACATGGGGTACACAAAGGCTGTTCTGCATACCAACTTCCTGCCTATTAATCCACACGGTAGTTTCTATATGAGGACGTTCCAGAAAGAGGACAACCCGTTCTCCTTTCCAACTATCAGGAACTGTCACTCTCTTTTGGTACCATGCCACCCCGACATAATGCTTGTCCGGCGTAAGAAAAAAAGGAAGTTTAACCTGACCGTCTATACGGTACTTTTCCATATAAGGGTTGAAATAGTAAGAGCTATCGTAAAGGCTTCCTGTCCATCTGGTACGGACGGTTACATCATCCCCTTTCTGTTTTTCGGGCATTGACCCAGGCAGATTTATCCGGTCGTTCAAAGTTTTATTAAACCATTCTTCACGGATACCTTTATCCTCACGGTCTATTTGAAAAGCCCATTTGCCGGACAAGCTAACCGAGTGGTTTTGTCCCACTACAGCCAACGAGCCGGCAAATGCTATAAACAAACTTGCTATAATATGTTTCATAAATTACTCCCCATTCTGAATGATTCCCGCCCAACTGTTGCACCAACGGAAATTACCCACATTACCGATGAAACCGCTACGGTTTCTGAAAGAGACAGCACGGATAGCATGTTTCAATACATTCTCCGCATCACCGGCAGGCAATACAAGAAGCTTCTGCCGGTTCTTCCGCACTCAGTTCCGGGTCTACAAACAAAGAAACTTTCTGATTGGCATAATCCAGTTTCAGCACCAACAGATGGGTTTTATCATAATCATAAGCCATGGTAGTTTCAGCTTTCACTTTCAGCAAGCTTGTCCCGAAACGGATTCTATCACTGCCTTCACGAGCCACATAGATGTTGGCACGATTGCTACCGCCTACATAGCTGGCACTCAGTCCCAAGAAATCAGCCATGCCATTTGCTCCGAGCTTGGAGAAATTCACCAGACATGACAAGTAGAATGTGCCGC
>ERZ859776.715-NODE-715-length-14456-cov-1.734602_pt1 | contig 14456 bp, 10 predicted proteins | sample MGYA00509987_ERZ859776 | MGnify/ENA primary metagenome ERZ859776 (study PRJEB30046, sample SAMN00715146) | human gut metagenome | study: EMG produced TPA metagenomics assembly of the A metagenome-wide association study of gut microbiota in type 2... | reverse complement strand
TACTCGGGCATTTTTCCGGCGGCTCCCCACTTGAGTTCGATTCCGAACAGCTCGGAAGTCGTGCGGCCTATGTCGAAGCCGCAGGCTTCGAGCGACGGACGCACCAATTCGGGATGGCGGCACGGGTTCCCTTCGGGACGTGTACAGGTACCATCGGGACAATAGAGGCAACTGCCGACGTAGGCGAACGAACGTCCTCCATACCGCCGCTCCATTTCGAGCAGACGCCTCTCGAGCCGCTGCCGTTCGGGGTGGATCAACCGCTTTGCCTCCGCAATGGGAAGACCGCCCTGTTCCGGAACGATCTTCGTCGCAATAAGCAATGCCCTGGAATACCGGGTCAGGTACTCCTCGACATCGAAATCGAAGGGAGGACATCCCCAACTGCGTCCATAGTTCGGACAGGTGCGGCAGCAACCCTCGAAACGCTCGGCATCGCGGAAACGGGCGATATAATCGGCGACGGGAATCGTCACGCTGAAATCTTCGGCTCGGTATGGGATCATATTTCGGTAAAGAGATCGAATTGATGCAGAAACGTAAAAGTAAAGAAAACCCCGATGACGGCACACAGGACGGCAAGCAGTGCATTCAGCACACGCGGGGAGGGTTTGGTGGATTCGCAGGCCCGATTCCGGATATAACGTCGGAAAAAGAGGAAGAGAGCGGGTACGACGCTGCACGCCAGCAGAAAATCCTCGGGAATCCCGAAGAAATAGACCTTCGAAAACCCGATCAGCGCCCAATGGCAGAGAAAGGTCGCCAACACGATATTCGCCCGCTCGGAGAAAGCCAGCATCAACGCGACGGTGAAGACTGCGACCGAGCAGGGCATCACGGGCGAGGTCATCATCGGAAAAGTACGCCCCAGGGCCAGCGAGAAGAGCGGATAAACGAGCGGCATACAGAACAGCACCAAAGCAAACCGGGGGTGTCGTCCCGTGCGCCCGAGCGAATCGTGTCCGGCCGCCAGGTCATAGATCCAGATACAACCCATGACCGCCCAGAACAGGGCCAGAATATCGTAATGTTCGCGCGGAGCGCAATAGATAAAATAATATACACCCGCGATCCAGAAATTCAATGCGGCCATAAAAACCTTCATCGCCACACGCACGGCACGCGTCGGACGCAGATAAAGCAAAAGGGTCAGCACCGCAGCGACCGCAACCAGCAGGAGCTGTACGGGCCACGTGGCGGCGTTGTATGCGGCGATCGTATTCCAGAAAACATCCATACGAAAAGAGTTTATTCACGGCTCCGTCTGCGCCGTGTGAGCGAGAAAGCCCGGCGGTTGAAGATGAATATCGGCAGCGTGGCGCCCGCAGCCAACAGGATAATCACGCTGAACGACACGGTGGCATTCAGAAAAAACTGCTGCATATATTCCAGGCCCTGCCCGGGATCGTTGAGCGATTGCAGAAACATGATGAGGGCAAAGACCGTCTTGTAGGCATAGATACCCGGGACCATCGGCAGCAGGGCCGGAATGTAAAGCACGGTCATCGGACAACGAATACCCCGTCCCAGCCAAAGGCTGCCGAAACCGATGACGACGGCAGCACAGAGCGAAGCCGTAGCGATGTCGATCCCCGCATAACTCATCAGGCAGAAACGCAAGGCGTGTCCGACGGCCGCCAGCAGGGCGATGTAGGGAAATGCCCGCACCGGAGGATCGGAAATCGCCCCGAATCCGATAGCGGCCACGGCCGCGAACACCCCGTCGAACAGAATATCCACTGCAATCATAGCAAACTGTTTTTAACGATCATCAACGTCGCCGAAAGACCTACGGCAATGCAGACGATCAGCAGCAGGGCGTTGATCAGACGGCTGCAACCGATCAGGATATGCCCTTCGACGATGTCGATCACCCCGTTGATGAGCGGAACGCCCGGAACAAGAAAGAGCGGGCTGGTGGCTATCGCCACCTCGGCCGTACAGTCGAAGCCCAATGCCGACGAGGCGCAGAGCGAAGCCAGAAAGGCGGAAAGGATAAAAACCAGGAAGTGATTCACGGCATGCGCCTGCATCCGCTGCCGAGCGGAAAAACCGACGAGCGTCGAGGTGAAGACGATGCCCACGGCCGTCCAGTCCCCGCCGAACAGACGACAAAAGGAGGCATTCGCCAGGCCGACCGTCAGCAGGACGAAAATCGGGTCCATACGCGGCTTGGCGATCAACTCTCCGTAACGGTCGCGCAGGTCGGTCAGCGACAGGTGTTCATCGACGGCATCCCAACTCAAAGCGCTCAGATCCGAATTCCGTTCGAAGCTGATCGGCAGCGCAGGGATCTTTACCACACGGGTAACGACTTCGCCGCTCCGTTCGTCGTGTACGGTGATGATTATGCTTTTCTGAAAACTCGACAACTGAATATCCACTCCCTGCGAGGTTCCGATGCGCTGTGCGTTGCGGATCACACGCGAAGTGTGCACTCCCGATCCTAACAGATAGGAAGCGTATTCCGCAACGAAATCGAGAATGTCGGTGAGTTCCTGTTTTGTTTTCATGACGGCACAAAAGTAGTGTATTCCCGCCAAATCGGAAACAACCGGCGAAAAGAAAAATTCCCGGAAAGAGTTTTTGTTTCCTGAAAAATACCGTTATATTTACGGCAGATTTGGTTTCCGGCTCCTTATGCAAGGAGAGGAATGAAAAGGGAATCGGGTGTGAATCCCGGACAGTCCCGCTGCTGTGAAGCTCCGCGACGTTTCGAACATCTCTGCCACTGGTCCGCACGGACCGGGAAGGCTTCGGAACAGGAGTGAGTCAGAAGACCTGCCAGATCGATTCGATGTCAAAGGCGCTCGTGGGTTAGGCGTTTGATTTCGGTTGTGTTTCGCTTGATAAATTTTAGGAAAACCGTCCCGACACAGGGATCGTTGTACCGTTCCGGTACAAGAGATTTCCTCGTCTGCCACAGCGGTATTTCCAGTAATGAACGACAAACGAAAGTGCGGCGATAACCATTGTTACTGCCATAACATTCAAGAGATTAGGATGTCGCCGCACTTTTTTTTAACCGATAACGATGAATATCATACTCTATGGAATACCGGCCGATACAGCCGAGCTGATTGCCGGACGTTACGACCTGGAACTCATTCATTCGATCGAAGAAATCGGAACCTGCGGAGCGTTGCTCCCCGTCCCGAAAATAACCGCACCCCGGCAGTTGCTGGCTCTTTACAACGCCTTGATGCGTCACGAGGATGCGATCGATGCAGTCATCATCTGCGGGTCCGAAACCTGCGGTGCGGCCGGCACGATATGCTACGGGGCTCCTCCGGGAAAAATCTTCACACTCTGCGGCGATCCGGGAGGCGAAGAGCTGGAAGCGGAGTTATTCCGGCTGCTCGATGCCATCTTCACGCAAGCCAACCGGATCAACCTCTGAAACGACGTATTCCCGAAAAAACGAAAGGGATTCTATTTTCAAATTTTTTCCGGCACGAATTTGCTCCGACCTTTTCCGCCTTTGCAAAAAATCCGCTGGAAAGAATTTCCACAACCGGCTGTCACCTCGCAACCGGCCTTGCTCATGAGAGCAAATATACCCCGCTTCGATTCGGATTTATATCGTCTTTCCGGACAGCGGTCGCCCTCGGTTCCGCCCAAATTTATTTGGCTCTGCCACAAACCTGCACTATCTTTGCCGCATGGACTCAACGAAAGGATATATTCACGTCTATACCGGAAACGGCAAAGGCAAGACGACGGCCGCGTTCGGACTGGCCGTGCGAGCTTTGTGCGCCGGCAAAAGCGTTTACATCGGACAGTTCGTCAAGTCGATGCGATACAACGAAACGAAAATCGGGCAACTCTTCGACCAAGTGAAGATCGAACAGTTGGGTCGGGGATGTTTTATCGGCAAGGATCCCGAAGCGATCGATATCCGGATGGCACGCGACGGTCTGACCCGCTGCGCCGCCCTGCTGGAGAGCGGCGAATACGACGTAGTCATCCTCGACGAACTGACCATCGCCCTGCATTTCGGACTGCTCTCGACCGCTGTCGTGCTGGATGTGCTGCGCAGCCGTCATCCGGCTGTTGAGGTGGTTATCACGGGGCGTTATGCACCGCAGGCACTGATCGATGCGGCCGACCTTGTTACTGAAATGTGTGATGTGAAGCACTACTACACGCAGGGCGTCCTTTCGCGCGACGGTATCGACCGTTGATTATTCGAGGCGTTGGTAGTAGTGTAATTCCCGGTCGTTTTCGTCCAGTACCTCCGGGTGCATGATCGCGATCAGGTCGTGCAGGACGACGTCGGGCTGTACCACACCCGACTCCCAGTAGTCGTTGCCTCCGGCGACATTCAGCCGTTTGTTGCAGTTGTAAACGGCACCGTTTCTTACGCATCGGGTGTTTGTGAATTTCGGGAACTGCGATTTCAACTCCCCGAGTGACGCGGCACTGCCCGCATTGAGCCACATATCGGCCTGTACCGTGAGCATATACGCCTCTTCGAGGTCGATGGGGAGCGAACGGTTCGATGTGTTCTTCTTGTAAATATAATCCCCTCCGGCGTCGGCGATCAGCCGGGCGACGTAGCTCGAAGGCGGAGCCATCAGCCAGGAGTCGCCGTAGGGAGTGTTCAGCATGACGACGGGTTTTCGTTCGGCTTTCGCCGCGAGGGTTTTCAGGCTGTCGTAGCGGAGGGGTATTTCGCGGAACACCTCTTCTCCCCGTTCGCGCATTCCGGCGATTTCCGCTACGGCCACGAGCCATTCGGCCTTGCCCAGCGGCGACTGTTCGAGGTATTCGCCCATATAGGCGTAGGGAATACCCAGTTCGCGGAGCTTGGGTTCCATGGCGCTGGCGCCGCTGACGCCGAACAGCAGCACGATGTCCGGGGAGAGCGAAAGCAGCCGCTCGTAGTTCATGTTGCCGTCGTAACCCACGTCGCCGATCTGTTCCTTGTGCGAGGCGACGTAGGGGTTACTGATGTAGTCGATGCCCGATACGCCGACTACCCGCTGCGGTTCGCCCAAGGCGTCGAGCATGGCGATGTAGGTCGAGGACATGCAGACGATGCGCCGGGCGTCGCCTTCGAGTACCTGCCCTGGAAAATCGGCCGGAGCCTGTTCGCCGTTGCGGGCGATGAAGAGCAGCGTCTCCTCGCCTTCGGCTCCCTGCCACGGGGCGTATGTCTTCAGTATCGTGCTTTCCATTCCTTCCGCCCCGAAAATTTCGAAGCCCGAGGAGTAGGCGGGGGCGTAGAGGCTGATGTCGAAATCCCCGAGCGAGGCGGCGGATCGGGGATGGCAGGCAGTTGCGGCCGCGAGGATCGCTGACAACAGGATATAAAGTAGTTTTTTCATCGTCAGAGTTTCGTTTTCAGCCCGGTCGGAGTTCCGAGGGGCGGTGCAAAGTTACTGTTTTTTATTCCGTTTTCCCCATTTAGGGCGGATGTCGAGGAAAATCTCGTAGTTCAGCCGGGGCATCGGGCGCGAAAGTACCGATTGATACTCTTCGTTGAAGAGGTTGTTGATGACTCCTTTGAGCGAGAGGTCGGCCCAGCGGAACGAGAAGGCTTTTTCGAGCGAAATGTCGCTCATGAAGTAAGGCTTCACACGTCCGATCTTGGTCTTCATATCGTTGTCCGAGGTGGTGAAACGCTCGCTGTAATAGCACCATTTGTAGGTGAACCGCCACGAGCGATAGGTCAGGTGCCCCGTTACCGAAGCCGAAAATTCGGGGATGTAAACGAGCTGTTTGCCGATCGCCTTGTCGTACCAGTCCACCGGGTCGCCGTGGTTGATCGAGGGGGTCCACGAGAAGTTGCCGTCGGCGCTCAACTGCCAGTCTTTGGCCAACTGTACGTCCAGCCCCGCTTTCACCTCCACGCCGTAGGCATGCACCTCCTTGACGTTTTTGGGCGTCCAGAATCCTTTGGCCGTAGGCAGCCAGACGATCCAGTTGTCGATGTAGGAGTCGAACCAAGTGGCTTCGCCCCGCAGGGTGTAAACTCCGTCGCGGCCCGTAGCGAACGACAGACCGGCGTCGTAGGTGAAGCCGTGCTCCTTTTTCAGGTCGGGGTTGCCGCCCGGCAGGAAGTAGAGGTCGTTCAGCGACGGGAAGCGGTAGTTGCGCGAAATGGAGGCCTTGGCGACGAGGTTGCCGCGTTTCGAGATCAGATAGTCGGTGAAGAAGGCCGGAATGATCGGTGTCCACTCCGAGCCGAACATCTCTTCGCGCAGGCCTATCGAAAGGCCCAGGCGCTCGGTGGGGCGGTAGCGGATCGACACGTATCCCGACAGTTCGATGCGTCCTTTGTCATAACCGACGGGCACTTTGGTTTTGTTGCCGTTGGGATCGGTCGGCTGCTGGTTATCCATCGGGATAATGTTTTTGTCGATGCTTCGTACCAGATGCTGGTGTGCCGAAACGGTTGCCGTGAAGAGCCACTTCTCCCCGAGGTAGTATTCTCCGTCCACCTGGCCGAAGAAGGTGTTGATCGTGCTGCGCGAGCGGATCATCTTCTCCATTTTTCCGTTGCCGAGTTCCCGTTCGTAGTCGTAGGCCATCCAGGTATGGATATAACCGGCTTTGACGCCCACTTTCCACTTTTTGCGCAGGTGATCCCACGAAAGGATGCTGCGCAGGGTTTGTTCGCGCTGTTGGTTCAGGTAGTCGTCGTTCTCCTTGTGATCGACCGACAGCATCGGAAGTCCCCGCTTCGAATTGACATACCAGGCCTGCAATCCGAAACGGTCGCCGTGTCCGGTATTGTAATAGACTTCCTGCAACGCGTGGAAATCGTGGTATGCACCGCTTTTGTTGCGTTCGATCGGGTAGTAGGAGCCGATGATGTTGTGGTCGTCGTCCAGGATAAGCACGTTTTTATCGTAGTTTCTGTACTTGAAGTGGTTCGGCGAGGAGGAATAGACGACGCGTGTCGAAGTTTGCCAGCGGTCGTTGCCGTAGGTGAGGCGCAGAAACTCGTCGAAAGTCGAAAACGAGCCGACACCCTGCGTGTATTGCAGGTTGAAACCGTCCGCATCGGCAGGGCGCGTGGAGAGCTTGACCGCCCCGCCCAGGCCGCCGCCCGCCTCATTGACCGAAGAGGTGCCGTGCAGCAGCGAGGCGTCGTCGATGAAGTAGGAGGGGATCATCGAGAAGTCCGTCATGCCCAGCATCGGGGAGTTGATTCGCATACCGTTCCACGTCACCTGCGTATGCGAGGGCGACGTACCGCGGAACGCCACGGTCGAAAGGGTGGCGCGGCCGTACTGTTTGACGAAAATCGACGTGTTGAAAGTCAGGATGTCCGCCATCGAGAGTGCGATGTTTTCATGCAGCACTGTGGTGTCGAGCTGGGTTTTCTGGATGCCGATCTCCTTCATCGGCCGCCGTGCCGTGACATTGACTTCGCGGATGGGAACGGCATACGAAGGATTGCCGTTCCACCACTCGCTTTTTTTGATTTTCTCCTCCTGTGCAAGCCCGGTGAGCGTTGTGAGGCACAGTACGATTGTCAATAGGTGTTTCATCATTTGGATTCGGCTCCGGTTTCGCCGTCGAGCATTTGTTGATATGTAGGGTTATAGCCGCAGTCCGTTACGCTCCAGGTCTGTTCGGAGAGTCGGGGAAGGACCTGCGTGAAGGTCGAGAAATCTGTTACCGACGAGAGGTTGCCGATGCGGATCGCCCCGGCAGCGGTCAGGGCGGAGAAATCGAGCGTTGCGACCGACCTGTTTTTGTAGGCCGTGTGTCCGACGCTGATTTCTCCCGCGACGCTCTGCAGGGAGGGGAAGCGGAACGCGACGGCCCGGTCGGTCGATGTGTTCCAGGTGGATACCAGCATGTTGCCGTTTACCCGTTGCAGGCTCGGCAGGATGAATTTACCCGCGCAACCCGAAGGCATCGTGTAGAGGGCGTAGTCGTCTGCCGGATCATCCGAAACGGGCTCTCCGTTGCCGACGGTTTCCAGCAGCGGAAATTCGAGGGCGGTGAACGACGAGGCACCTACGTAGAACGAGAGCTGCCGGCCGACGTTTTTCAGCCGGGGAAACGAAGCCGAATTCGCTTCGCCTGTCTTGCCGCAGTTACGGCAGAGAAGTGTTCCCCGCACTTCGACGAGATTCGGCAGCGAGAGCGTGAACGGGGCTTGCGATCCGCAATTTTCGATCGTGAGATCATCGCAGCTTTCCGTCGGCAAAGAGAGTTCGGAAATATGCGTGAATCCGGCGATCCGCAGGGTATCGAGGTTTTTGAACCCGGTGATTCCGAAAGGCATCGCTTCCGGTTGCGGCGTCAGCGACGAGGCGTCGATCCGCAGCGAGCCGCCGAAATCGCCGCCCCGGAGCTCCGTCAGTCGCGTCGCGGCGACCAGACGCAGGTCGAGTGTACTGTTCGGAGAAAAAGTGCATCCCGAGAGATCCAGTACGCCTTCGAGCGACGGCAGGTCGTCGATCGACAGGTCGCCTGAAATGGCTTTGAGCGCCGGAAGGAACTCCCCGAAATCCTTGATCGCGGGGAGCGTTGCCAGGCTAACGTCGCCGTCGAAACGCTCCGCTTTCGGGAAGGATAATGTTTCGATAGCCGGACACCCCGTAATTTCGAGCGATCCGGCGTCGGTGAGTGCCGGCAGCAGGACCGATCGCAAAATAGGGCAGTCGGTGACGGTGATGTTCCCGGTGGTTTCGATCAGCGGAAATTCGAACGTATTGGCCAGAGCGAGATGTTCGTAGCGAAGCGCTCCGGCCTGGGTCAGAACACCGAATGTGGTGCCCAGTCCCGATAACCGGTCGAAGCGGGAGAGGGTCAGCGTCCCGTCGATGCGTTGCAGTTTCGGAAAATACATCTGTTCGCACGGGGCTTTGGCTTCGTCTGCGATCGTTCCGATCAGCGTCATATTCCCGGCAACGGTGGTCAGCTCGTCGGCCGTCAGTTGGAGCAGGGCGTCCGACTGGAGGACGAAGTGCCCGGCGACGCTTTGCAGGGATTTGAAATCCGCCGTTTGCAGAGCCGTGCCGTAGACGCACAGGTCGCCTTTGATCTCTTTCAGGGCCGGGAGTGAAAGCTGCCTGAGCGTTTCGTTGGGATGGGCCGCGCTGCCGATCCGCAGCGATTCGCAGGCGGTCAGGTTTTCCAGTCCGGCCAATGTTTCACCCGTATAAGCGGCGGTGATCGTCAGGTCGCAGCGGACCGAAACGAGGTTTTTCAACCCGTCCAGATTCGTGACGGGGTTTTCTTCGTCCTCGCCTCCGATGGTGAGGTTGCCTTCGACGGTGTTGATTCCGCTCCGGGCGAAAGCGTCCACTTCGGCCTGCGTCCGAAGTGTCAGACTGCCATCGGTCGCAATGTCGGTGCGCTCTACCGTATAGAGGTAGGTGCGGTCGTTTTGATTGTCGTAGGAGCTGACCAGAAACTGCCACTCCTGGTCCCAGTCGGCGACAGTCGCCGGGTCGGGGTAGATCGAGGCGTGCTCGCATAATTCGTAGGATACCTGCGCGTCTTCCAACGATACGTTGTAGGGGATGCTTACCGTAATCCGGCCGTCGCGGATGACGGCCGGGTAGGCAGCGAAAACGATACTATGTAGTTGTCGCTGCCCCAGGGCAGTTCGGTCTTCTCTTCGCTGCATGCCGTGCACAGTAGTGCGAGGCAGCAGATTATACCTGTTATTTTCATATTCCCGCCTATTTGCCCTGGTTGATGTTTTCGTCCGTAAATCCGAATACCTCCGTGGAGTTCTCGCCCAGCCAGCCGGCTTTGGCATTGACGCCGGTCTGTACCCGGATGAAGTCGATGTATTTGAGGTCGGCGGGCTGTCCGTTCTTATCGACCGCGTTCGAGATTTTGAAATAGACCTTCATGGCGCCTGCTGCAGCATTGTCGTCCTCCGAAAGACGGTCGTTGCCGAAATTGTCGGCGTAGCCCCAGTCGTATTCGCCATTGACCCAGTAGGAGCCGTTGCCCGACTGGTCGTAGGTGCGGCTCTTCAGGCAGGGACCGTAAAGCGTATAGCTGTCCGTGCCGATCCACGCCGGGTAGTAGCTGGGCTGGTCGTGGTACTGTTTCAGGTAGTCGATCTTGCCCTTGACGCCCTGGTTGTCCTTCCATTGTACGTCGGCTCCCGAGTAGGTCGGCCGGTAATAGGTGACCGCGTAATCCTGAACGGTCTCCTCCTTGCCGAACTCCGATCCTTTGAGTTCGTACCATTCGTCGTCGGGCAGGGTGTTGCCGTTGGTGTCCTGCATCACATAGACGATACCCGGTTCGGATGAACCCTTGAAGGCGTTGCCCGTGATCGAGAAGTTATAGCCTCCCTTGTATCCGGACGAGGAGTTGTCGATGCTGTGGTCGAAGCCCACGACGATGTAGCCGCCCCAGCCACCGAGCGATACCCAGGTGTTTTTCCGCATCCGTTTTTCGGCGTAGGCGACTGCCGCTTCGGGGGTGGTCTCCGTACCGGTGAATCCGCCCGAAACCAGTTCGTTGATGAACTGTCCCGGGGCTGGTGTATATTCGTACACCCGGTTCCACGTCGCGCTGCTGGCTCCCGAAGCCGGGCGGCGGTGCGACTCTTCTTCGCCGTGGCATTCGACGGTGAACTCCAGCGTAGCCCGGGTTTCATTGGTGCGCGTGATGCACTTCGAGAGGGTCACTTCGGGTTCGTCGGTGGTGTCCGTTACGGTGAAAACGATCTTTTTGATCCCTGTTTCGGTCGGGGTATAGGTGTACGAAAGCTCGGTCCCGACCTCTTGTCCGTCGATCGTCCAACTGAACTTGGGGTTGGTGCCGTTCCAGATGGATGGCTGCAGAGTGATCGTGCGGTCGAGCGATACGGTGCGGGTCAGACCGTCGTATTTGCGTCCGATAGGTACCGCCGTAGCCGATACCGCCAGTGCATCGACCACCTCCACCTCGATTGTCATTTCGTCCGAGCCGTCCTCGTTTTCCGTGCGCAGAGTGACTTCGTATGTTCCGGCGACCTCCTCGCAGAATTCATAGACGGCCTCATCGCCGACCGGTTCGGCTTCGGCGGCACCCGGACGGCGCAGCGTCCAGAGAAAATTGCTGTTCTCGGCCGACTGTACGGTGGGCGCGAATTCGTATTTGCGTCCTTTCACGACCTCCAGCCCGTCGGTCTGCATGGGGAAAGAGATCAGGGGCGGCAGCAGCTCCTGTACCTCGACGAGAACCGTTTCGACGGTCGTGCCGTTCGGGGTGGTTACCTCCAGGTCGATGTAGTAGCCGTTGACGCCTTCCGAAATTTCATTGCCGGAGTCGAACCGGTAGGTGAGCTGCGGTTCGGTCGAGATGATTTTGCCCGTTTCTTCCAGTTTCCATGAGTAAACGGCCCGATCGACGAACTGGTAGGAGGGCGTAATGGTGAACTCCCGGCCGACCTTGACGGGATAGACGGCCGGGTCGGTGTCGAACGTGATGATCGGCACCTGTTCGACATCGGTGGTGATGAGCTCGTCCTTGTTGCAGGCGACCGCCGTCAGAGCGAGCAATATGAAATAGATCCGTATTTTGTTCATGGATGATGATTCTTATTATATGATTAGCGCCAGCAGAAGGCGCCGGGGATGATCCCGACATAGAATTCGTCGAGCAGTTCGCCGTCGGGCGAATAGCGCAGTACGACACCGTTCTGCACGTAATCGATCGCGTCGGCGATATAGACTTCCGAATTGACGGGGTTGATCGTCAGTCCGTAGTAGAGCGTATTGTTGTAGGGAAGGAATGGTTTTACCGGAAACTTGTCGGCCGTTACCGGCAGGCGCCAGACCGCCTTGTTGATGAAGTAGATCGTGTCGCGTGTGCCGTTGAGCTGCACTTCGGAGGGCCAGTCGCCGAATTTGAACTTGAACTGTTTCTCGATCTTGCGGGTTGCGGCGTCGATGCAGTAGAGCGATGGCGCCTCGTGTCCGTAGGGCGAACCTTCGTAGCCACCGTCGGTCACCGTCCAGATCTTGTTGTACTTGTCCATGACCAGCGAGGTGGGCTGGATGCCCACGGTGATCTGGTCGCAGACCTTGTCGGTTTCGGTGTCGATCACCAGGATTCGGTTCTGGTACGACCAGCAGTTGGTGAAGACGTATTTGTCGTATTGCACCATCTGTTCAGTCGAACCGGTTTCGAAATCCATATCCGTTTCGACATAGCCGGTGATCTGGTAGGTCTTGGGATTGACGATGTAGATGCGCGGATCCCAGATTTGGGTGACGTAGGCTTTTTCGTCGCTCAGGAAATGGATGTAGCGGGGCGAAGTGAAGCCCGTGATGCGTCCCACCTCCTTGAAGGTGTTGATGTCGATCGCATAGATCACGCCCGAGTTGTTCACTACGATCCAACCGATACCGTTGCGGATGACCATCGACTGCGCGACGTCGCCCAACTTGATGGCGTTGGCTCTGGCGAAAACTTCATTCTCGACATGTTTTTTCTCCGGATCGTAATAGGAGAGCGAGGCATTGCCGTACATGAAATTCCCTTCGTTGGTGATGAAGAGCCCCTTGCCGGTCACCTCGTCGCCCGAACCTGCGTTGTCGATTTCGAAATCCTCTTTCTCTATCGGACCGTAATCCATGCACGACACGGCCAGCGCCGCGCATGCACAGATTACGATTCCTCTTTTCAACCCATTGAACATAATTCTATTTGTTTATCCATTCGTCCGAGAAACGGTAGGCGAAATCCACGCCTGCCGGACTCGCTTTCTTCTGATAGAAGCTCGAAAACTCCAGGGCATCGCTGCGCGATACGTCGTAAACGTGGATACGGCTGTTCGTATAGCTCGATTTTCCGACCCACAGTTGTTCGGTCGTCGGGTGTACGCCCATGTAGCCGTAGATGATGGATCCTCCCGAACTTTCCGCATCGAGGGCTGCCGTGATGTAGTCCCAGTTGACCCTGCCTGTTTCGTAGTTGTAACGCATCGCTTCATAGGCGCTGAAGTCCTGTTTGCCGATGAAATAGAGGTGCGGTTGCGTGAAACTCGCACACATCTGCACTGTCGGCGAAGCCGTGCCCGTGCGCAGTTCGATCTGTTCGGGCAGGTTCGTTTCCGAAACGACCTCGCCGTTCGCGTCCAACGCTACGATCATAGCCGGTTTGGTGAAGCTCGCCGCACCGGTCATGCCCGAGTTTCCGGTAAATTCGCCCGTAAAGATAGCATAAATTTTCCCATCGTAACCCTTTGCGAGGTCTTTCACCTGGCGGTTTTCGTAGGTGACGGTTTTGATTACGGCATCCGTCGCGGGATCGAGGACGATCACCGAATTGCCCCGTCCGGCGAAGACCTTGCCGCGCGAGAAGACCATGCGGGCCTTGGTCGCCCCCGTCTTCGTGAAAGCACCGAATGTTCCCGGAATGTCGCTCGTGCGGATGATGTTGGTCTGAAGGTCCACGATGCGGATGCCCGAATGAGATTCGTTGTCGGCCGTGGAGTATTGGATATAGGCCTTTTCGGGACTTACGACCACGATGTGCTGCGGCCAGCAGAGGGTCGATTTTGAACTTTGGGTGGCACCCGTAGAGGTATCGACGTTTGCGTAGAACTGCATGTCGCGTGCCACGAGGCGTTTCATCGTGTGGGCATCGCAGACGACGAAGCGTCCGTCGCCGTTGAATGTGGTCCCCATGCTGCTTGTCTTGCCGTTTTGGGTAATGAAGTAGATCTTGCCGTTGGCCATGTACATATCCTGAAGGACGTTGCCGATTTCGTTGTCGTTGATCTCCTCGTAAACCTTTTCATGATAGCGCATGTGTTGGTCGAAATAGACGATCGTGCCGTTCTCCGAGGTCATGTTGCCCTCTATGAGGACGAACGTGCCTTCGGGATGGGTGAAGTCGAGCACGTAATACTCCTGTGAGAGGATCGGCTTGCCGTCGGACCGGATCGTTACGGTGTTTTCCAAATCCATTCCGTCGGTGTATTCCGCAGGAGGAGCGATCAGGAGCGAACGCCGTGCGATGTCGAAATCGGCCGTCCAGCCTGCCGGTGCCGATGTCATTTCGACCGTGGGAATCCATCCTCCGGCCGTCAGTGCATACGCTTCCGAAGCGCCGTATTTCATACAAACGGGTTCGTCCGAATCCTCCAGCCCCTGAATTTCGAGGCTGCCTCCGTCGCGCTTGGTAATCTCGGTCGTCAGGCGGTAGATACGGCCCGCTTCGAAATTGCGTCCGGTTTTGGTCTCGGTATAGACGCTGCCGTCGGCGAAGGTGTAGGTTACGTGTATTTCCTCTGCGCTGCAATCCGCCGGATAGACGACCGCTGCGGCGAATACGCTCGCGGTGCTGCTCGTCGCGGGCAGTTCGACACCCTCCTTGCCGAACGAAAGCGTTACGGCGTTGTTCGCATCGGTCGCATCGCTGAATCCGGTGCCGTCGAAGGTGCGCGTACCGGTCAGTACGGTCGAGGCGTCGGTCGCTGCCAGCGTGACGGAAACGAGCTTCTCCTTCACGTCCTGCGACCAGGGGTTGAA
>ERZ859776.708-NODE-708-length-14604-cov-2.619836_pt1 | contig 14604 bp, 10 predicted proteins | sample MGYA00509987_ERZ859776 | MGnify/ENA primary metagenome ERZ859776 (study PRJEB30046, sample SAMN00715146) | human gut metagenome | study: EMG produced TPA metagenomics assembly of the A metagenome-wide association study of gut microbiota in type 2... | reverse complement strand
ATCCATGCCGGGGCTGAGTGTGGGGCTACCGCCCCTAGTCCCTGTCGGGGGCTTCGCCCCTGCGACCCCATTTTTAAACAAGCAGGAGGTTTTTTGACAGACTGTTTCTTCTTTTCATAATTTTTTCACCCTCAGTTATTATTCAATTAACAAACAGGCGTTATAATTTAGCCATAGTCGAAGGAAAAGGATTTCCGACGGCGATAAGGCGAGTGCCTTGATAACCGCTCAGGCGGTACTATTATAGGGGCGCAGTTACCGCATATGCGATACCGCTCCGGCTAAGTACAACGAAAGTTTATATACATCCCCTCGATCAATAAGCAGGAACTCCCCCGATGAAAAGTCGGGGGAGTTCTTGTGTGCCGCTGTAGCGCAAAAAGGGGTTTGGGGCGTAGCCCCAAGCGGGGTGAGGGCGGCAGCCCCACTAAGCCCCGGCAAGGATGCCGGGCGTGTATGCCCAAACGCTCTATGCAAGGACGCATACAAGTGGTCGAACAAAGTCGGTGCAGGACGCACCGACAACAAACGACCACGATTGCACAGATGCAGAGCCAGCAAAGCATACACAGCCCTTCACCGTGGGAAAGGGGTTTGGGGATAGGGATAGAGAGTTTATTATATCTTTTGTAAAACAGCCTATTTCTGTAAATCGACTGCAATCTGATGTTATTATAGTACATCAAAATCTCACCTTAACGCTTCTAAATCTCACTTTAACACAGTTTTTTACCCTCCAACGCTTGCAAATAGGCTCGCAATGTTGTATAATAGTTAAAGTATAACTATAATGGGTCAGTAGGTTCTGCCACAAACGGCAGAAAAAGCCCCGCAGGAAAGGAATGACGGCATAATGGATATAAAGACCATTGACCATCTGTGTAATCTGAGTAAGCTCAATTATACCGATGAGGGTAAAGAAAAGGTAATGGGCGAAATGAGCGCAATAATCGAGCTTATGGACACTGTAAAGGAATTTGACGTAGTTTACGATGATACCAAGGATAATAACAGCATAAGCTATGACGAGGTAAGAAAAGACGTTGCAAAGCCCTCATTCCCCACAGAGAAGCTGCTCAGCAACACACAGCCCAGCGGAAACTGCTATGTAGTTCCGAAGATGGTAGACTGATAAACGAGCCGAAAGGATAAGAGAATAAATGGAGCTTAAAAAACAGACGCTCGGCTCTCTGCGTGAAATGCTCGATACAAAGCAGATAAGCGCCGCAGAGCTTTGCAAGGAATATTCAGACAGCATAAAGGCTAAAGATTCCGATGTACTCGGATATATCACAGTGACCGAAGACGAGGCACTGAAAAATGCGGAAAAGGCACAGGAGATTATAGACAAGGGCGAGGCAAAGGCACTCACCGGTATACCTCTTGCAATAAAGGATAACATCTGCACTGACGGAATAAGAACGACCTGTGCGTCAAAGATGCTCGAAAACTTTGTTCCGCCTTATGATGCAAACGTAATAGAAAAGCTGAAGGCCGAGAATTATGTGCTTCTCGGAAAAACAAGCATGGACGAATTTGCAATGGGTGGCTCTACACAGACAAGCGCATTTGCAAAGACAAGAAACCCCTTCGACTTATCCCGTGTACCCGGCGGTTCAAGCGGCGGCTCTGCGGCTGTAGTATCTGCAGGACTTGCACCTGCGGCACTCGGAAGCGACACAGGCGGCTCTATAAGACAGCCTGCCTCATTTTGCGGTGTTACAGGCCTTAAGCCAACCTACGGCAGAGTATCACGCTACGGTCTGGTGGCATTCGCAAGCTCGCTTGACCAGATAGGACCTATCGCAAACAGTGCGGTTGACTGCGGTACAATACTGAACGTTATCTGCGGCAAGGACAGCCGTGACGCAACAAGCGCAAACAAGCCCGCAGAGGACTTCAATGCAAAGGTCGGCAAGGATATAAAGGGAATGAAGATAGCACTCCCCAAAGAATTCTTCGCAGACAGCACAGACGATGAAGTGAAGAATGCGGTTCTTGCAGCGGCTAAGAAATACGAAGAAATGGGCGCAACGCTCGTTGACTGCTCGATGAAGAGCCTTAAGTACGCTGTATCGGCTTACTACCTTGTGGCAAGTGCCGAGGCGGCATCCAACCTTTCACGCTTTGACGGCATCAAGTATGGACTTCGGGGCGAGGGCAGAACCTTTGACGAAATGATTCGTGACAGCCGTACAAGAGGCTTCGGTGATGAGGTAAAGCGCCGTATACTTCTCGGTAACTACGCACTTTCAAGCGGTTACTATGACGCATACTATTTAAAGGCGCTGGCATTAAAACAGCAGATTATAAAGGAATATAACGAGATATTCGAGAATGCGGACGTTATTCTGACACCTACCGCTCCTACTGTAGCATATAAGATAGGTGAGCAGGAAACCGACCCTGTAAAGATGTATCTTGCAGATATATGCACCGTAACGGTAAACATCGCATCGCTCCCGGCAATCTCCGTACCCTGCGGATATAACGCAGACGGTATGCCCATAGGAATGTCGCTTGTCGGCAGAAAGTGGGACGAGGCTACGCTGATACAGACGGCAGACGCCTTTGAAAAGACGTTTGAAAGACGTTACAGCGAGGTTTAAGAAGGGACGGTAACAATATGAAATTATATCCTACCATAGGACTTGAAATACACGCAGAGCTTCTCACAAACTCAAAGGTGTTCTGCACCTGCTCGGCTGAGTTCGGCGGCGAGCCTAACTCAAGATGCTGTCCTGTCTGCTCAGGACTTCCCGGAACGCTCCCTGTGCTTAACTCAAAGGCTGTTGAGTACATTATAAAAGCAGGCTACATCATGAACTGTGAGATATCACGCTTTACAAAGTGGGACAGAAAGAATTATTTCTACCCCGACCTGCCCAAAGCATATCAGATTTCGCAGATGCCCCGCCCCGTGTGTCTGGGCGGCCACGTTGACGTAACGGTTGACGGCGAGCAGAAGACGATGAGAATAAACCGTATACATCTTGAAGAGGACGCAGGAAAGCTCGTTCACGACGACATCGAGCGTGTCAGCCTTGCAGACTATAACCGTTGCGGAATTCCGCTTATCGAGATAGTAACCGAGCCTGATTTCCATTCAGCCGCCGAGGTCATAGCGTTCTTTGAGAAGATAAGACTTATGCTCCAGTACGCAGGCGTATGCGACGGTAAGCTTGAACAGGGTTCTATGAGATGCGACGTTAATATTTCGCTTGCCGAAAAGGATTCAGACAAGCTCGGAACAAGAACAGAGGTAAAGAACCTTAACTCCACAAAGGCTATACAAAGAGCCATCGAATACGAGATATACCGCCAGACAGAGCTTATCGAGAACGGTGAAAGAGTAGTACAGGAAACGCTTCACTTCAATGACGCTACGGGCGAAACAAGCTCGCTTCGTTCCAAGGAGGATGCACACGATTACCGCTATTTCCCCGACCCCGATATACCGCCGATAATCTTCACGGAAGAAGAGCTTGCGGCTATCAAGGCTGACATTCCCGAAATGCCCGAGCAGAGAGTGGCACGTTACACAGGAGAATACGGCATTTCTGCGGCTGATGCAAAGGTGCTGACAGATTCAAAGCGTGTCAGCGACCTGTTTGAAAATGCGCTGAAGGCATATAATAACCCCAAGCCTATAGGCACGTTCATAGTGGTTGAGCTTATGAGAAGAATAAATCTCGGTGAGCTTGATCTTGATAATATGAAATTTACCGCAGAGGATTTAGCAAAGCTGATAGAGCTTGCCGAAAACGGCAAAATATCAAAGGATAACCGTAAGATTATCCTTCGTGAAATGCTCGAAACAGGCAAGAAGCCCGAAACTATCGCTGAAGAACAGCAGCTGTGGATAAAGGAAGACAACGCACTGCTTGAAAAGACGATAAACGGCATAATGGAGGCTAATCCTAAGGCTGTAGAGCAGTACAGAAGCGGTGAAACAAAGGTGTTCGGCTTCCTTATGGGACAGTGCAACAAGGCACTCAAGGGAGCGGCTTCACCCGCAAGTATAAAGGCAATGCTTGAAGAAAAGCTCAAGGGCTGATTATAAAGAAAGAAAGGCAAGAAAGAAATGTTTTTAGAGAACAAGTACCGCACTCACACCTGTGAAATGCTGAGCGAAAACGACATCGGCAAGACCGTTCGTGTTGCAGGCTGGGTAGAGAACATCCGTGACCACGGAGGAATCAAGTTTATAGATCTGCGTGACCATTACGGTTATGTGCAGATTACATTCCAGAAGAACGAGGGTCTTCTTGAGGGCGTAAACAAGGAGTGTGCCGTTACAATAGGCGGTACGGTAATAAAAAGAGCAGAGGGTACTTACAACGATAAGATTTCCACAGGTACTATCGAGATAGTAGCAGAAAGTCTTGAGGTACTGGGCAAGGTAACTGTTGAACAGCTTCCGTTTGAAGTTCCCGCCTCGACAGAAACAAAGGAAGATATACGCTTAAAGTACCGTTATCTCGATTTGCGTAACAAGAGAATGCACAACAACATCGTACTGCGTTCACAGGTCATCTCATTCTTACGCAGTAAGATGACCGAGATGGGATTCCTTGAAATACAGACCCCCATCCTTTCAACAAGCTCGCCCGAGGGAGCAAGAGATTACCTTATCCCCAGCCGTAAGCACCACGGAAAGTTCTACGCTCTGCCGCAGGCACCGCAGATATTCAAGCAGCTGCTTATGGTATCCGGCTTTGATAAGTATTTCCAGATAGCACCCTGTTTCCGTGACGAAGACGCAAGAGCGGACCGTTCACCCGGCGAATTCTATCAGCTTGACTTTGAAATGGCATTTGCAACACAGGAAGACGTTTTTGCAAACGCAGAAGAGGTTTTATCCGCTGTATTTGAAAAGTTCGGCGGTAAGCCCGTATCTCCCGCACCCTTCAAGCGTATCCCCTACGCCGAGTCAATGCTGAAGTACGGCACAGACAAGCCCGACCTGCGTAACCCTCTTATTATAACAGAGCTGTCTGACTTATTCGTTGACAGCGACTTCAAGCCTTTCGCAAACAAGTGCGTAAGAGGCATCAGAGTTCCCGGTATGGCTAGTCAGTCAAAGGGCTTCTTTGAGAAGATGGAGGCATTCGCTAAGGAGATCGGCATGAAGGGTCTTGGATATGTCAAGGTAGACGAGAGCTTCAAGTATCTCGGCCCTATCGACAAGTTCCTGAATGACGAGCAGAGAGAAGAGCTTAAGAACAGATGCGCTCTTGAAGTGGGCGATGTTCTTTACTTCATAGCCGACAACAAGAAGATGGCACCCAAGTTTGCAGGTCAGATCCGTACAGAAGTCGCAAAGCGTATGGATATGATTGACTATGACAGATACGAGATGTGCTTTATCGTTGACTTCCCGATGTACGAGGAGGACGAGGAAACAGGCAAGACTATATTCACTCACAACCCCTTCTCAATGCCGCAGGGCGGTCTTGAAGCGCTTAAGACAAAAAATCCGCTTGACATACTTGCATACCAGTACGATATTGTCTGCAACGGCGTTGAGCTTTCAAGCGGTGCTGTAAGGAACCACGACCTTGAGATAATGATAAAGGCTTTCGAGATTGCCGGCTACACAGAGCAGGACGTTGCCGAGAAGTTCGGCGCTCTTTACAATGCGTTCCAGTACGGCGCTCCGCCACACGCAGGTATGGCACCCGGTGTTGACCGTATGATAATGCTCCTCACAGGCGACGAGAGCATAAGAGAGGTTATCGCATTCCCGATGAACTCTAACGCTCAGGATCTCCTGCTCGGCGCACCCACAGAGGTAACCGAACAGCAGCTGCGTGAAGTACACATAAAGGTACGCCAGAAACCCACCGTCTAAGGTGGCAACGCCACCGGTAATTCCGCCTTTGGCAATGATATTGTTATGCTTAACGTGGCGAAACGGCGGGAATTAACGGTATCATAAATTTTATAAGCGAATTACGGCAGATATGCGAAAGCGTATCTGCCGTTGTTGCGTTTAAACATTTTAATCATATTGCAATTTTGCACTGAACCTTGACATTTTCACAATAGTTATAAACTATCACAAACCGTTCGTCCTGCACCAAGCCTCTTGGCTCCCTTGCCAAAGGGAGCTGGATTGCGACAAGGCTATTTCTTATCATAAATTGCCATACTTTGCGTTTTAAGTATCTTAAATATTCACTCAAACCTTTATGTCGCAAGACTGAGGGATCGTCGCACCGAATACTGCCACCCTCACACCCATTGCAAAAGAGCAATAATCTCTTGCACCGCACCACCACACTTGCCTACCCTTGCCAAAGTGAGCCTCTGTTGCAGTGCAAAGCACTGACCAATTATTAAGAAATCGTTGCATCGAGTACCGCCTTCCCACAAAAGTCCCACAAATAAGATTTTTAACAAGCCTATTCCTCCCCCCACATCGCAAATTCTCATTTCCGCTATTGTAATTTCACTCGGATTGGTGTATAATAAATAATGTATATTTATATACTGAAATTTCTATCGGAAGGAATGTAAAAAACATGACTATCACAAAGGATTCAATAATCGGCGATATTTTAGACGCATACGGAGAGGTAACAGCCCCCTTCTTTCTTGAAATGGGTATGCACTGCTTAGGCTGCCCTGCGTCAAGAGGTGAAACTGTGGCACAGGCGTGCGACGTTCACGGCGTTGATGCGGACGAACTGGTTAAGAAGCTGAACGAGGCTGTCGGCAACTGATGCACGAGCCGATACTCTCGCCAAGACTTGCGGCGGCGGCAGGAATGGTGCGTAAAGGCGGAGAGATCTGCGATGTCGGTACGGATCACGCCCTGCTCCCTTGCAGGCTCTATCTTGACGGTGAAAGAAAGCTCACGGCGGCGGATATAAACGAAGGTCCTTTGCTTTCGGCAAAACAGACGGTAATGCACTACATAGGAAAAGAAGATGCTGTGCGTCTTGTGCTGTCGGACGGACTTGAAAAAATAGATTATGCCGACGATGTGATAATCGCAGGTATGGGCGGCGAGCTTATAGCAAGGATAGTTCTCGGTTGCCGTTTCTTAAGCCGTGATACACATTTTATCCTCCAGCCTATGACAAAGGCTGAGATATTAAGAAAAGAACTGTACAAAAACGGCTTTTATATAGAAAAAGAACTTACTGCAAGGGAAAACGACAGAAATTACGTTATTATGTCGGTGTACTATGACGGCAAGAGCCGTGAGATAACCGACGCTTTTGCATATTCCGGAAAGGTAACGGACAAGGAGTATCTGAGCTTGGTGTGCCGTAAGCTAAGGCATACAGGAGAATGCTGCTCATCGTCCGATACGGCAAAAAGCGAGAAGCTGTGCAATACCGCACAGGAAATAGAAAATATAATAACAACATTATGATTTTTTGGGGTGAAGGTTATGAAAGTAAGCGCTATCTACGAGTTTCTGAATGAATATGCACCGTTTTCGGTGCAGGATAAGTTTGACAACAGCGGATTTCTTGTCGGCGATATGAATGCCACAGTTAAGGGTATATGCCTTTGCCTTGACATAACCAACGATGTGATAAAAGAGGCAGTGGCGAACAAAGCCAATCTTATAATATCACATCACCCTGTTATTTTTGATCCGCTGAAAAGCGTGACGGAGGGTATGCCGGTTTACGAGCTTATAAAGAATAAGCTGAACGCTGTATGCGTTCATACCAATGCGGATATGACCAAAAACGGCGTTACCGATATTATGCTCGACCTGCTCGAATTTGAGCGTTCCGACAAGATATTAGAACCCGTTATGCCCGACGGAACAGGCTACGGTAAAATATGCGAACTGCCTATTGCCACTCATGCCAAGGCTCTTGCTGAGTGTTGTAAGAAAGCGTTTGACTGCACGGTGGTACGCTATACCGAAACCGACAGACCGATAAAGCGTGTAGCCGTCTGTTCCGGTGCAGGCGGAAGCACATTGCCGCTTGCCGTTTTCGCAGGCTGTGACGCTCTTATAACGGGCGATATAAAGCACGATGTGTGGATAGACGCTGTCAACAGGGATTTCTGCCTTATTGACGCAGGTCATTTCCACACGGAAAATATACTTTGCAATTATCTTTGCGGTGTTCTTAGCCGCAAATTCCACAATACACAGATATTTGTCGCACAGAGCAGTAAAGACCCCTGCTCATATATAATTTAACGTGTGACGGAAAGGACTGCCGATGTCACTTGACGGCACTTTTCTTCACTGCGTGGTATCTGAAATGCTGTCGGCAGGGCTTGTCGGCGGAAGAATAGACAAGATTTATCAGCCCTCCCGTGAGGAGATAATTATTTCAATACGCAGTGCAGGAAAGCATAATAAGATACTGATAAGCTCAAATTCAATGTCGGCACGGGTGTGTATGACAGAGCGTGCGGCGGAAAATCCGTCCGCCCCTCCTATGTTCTGTATGCTTCTCAGAAAGCACCTCAGCGGAGGAAAACTGCTCGATATAACGCAGGACGGACTTGAGCGTATAATAAACTTCGATTTTGAGTGCATGAACGAAATAGGCGATATGGTAGTAAACCGCCTTACCGCCGAAATAATGGGCAGGCACAGCAATATAATACTTATGGCAAAAAAGGACGGCGTGTACCGTGTTACTGACAGCATAAAGCGTATCACGGACGATGTTTCCTCGGTAAGACGTATACTTCCGAATATCGTATACGAAACACCGCCGAGAGATCTGACCCGTGTAAACTTCCTTATTTGTTCGGACAGCGAGTTTATAAACGCTGTAAAACAGGGCGATGGAAAACGGCTGTCAAAGCACCTGACCGCCTGTCTTGAGGGCATATCCCCCGTATTTGCGAGGGAGTGCGCTTATTATTCGTGCAGGGATACCGATTTTGCGGTTGACGATATGACGGATGATAACTATGACCGCCTGCTGTTTTTTATAAAACGTGCAAGAGAATATGTTACAGATAAAAACGGTTTTACGATTCTGCGTGACCTGAACGGTGCGTACAAGGATTTCTGCTTTATGCCGATAGAGCAATACGGCACGCAGATGCTTGTATCCCACGCAGACGGCGCAAACGCACTGCTTGATATATTCTACGGCAGTAAAGCGGAAAACGAACGTATGAAACAGCGTTCAAGGGATTTGCTGAAAATGCTGATGAATACCTATGAGCGAATAGCAAGAAAGCTGGAGCTTCAGAAGGGCGAGCTTGCACAGTGCGGAGAAAGGGAGGTATTCCGAGTCCGTGGCGATGTTGTAAGTGCGAACATATACCGTATGGAAAAAGGTATGACCGAGCTTACCGCCGAGGATTACAGCACGGGCGAAACCGTGACCGTTCCGCTTGACGTAAGGCTCACCCCCTCGCAGAACGCCCAGAAATACTATGCGGAATACAAGAAGCTCGAAAAAGCCGAAAGAATGCTTACAAAGCTGATAGCAGACGGTGAAAACGAGCTTATATATATCGACAGCGTATTCGATGCCGCATCCCGTGCAACCTCCAATGCGGAGATAAGCGAGATAAAGCAGGAATTAGCGGCAAACGGCTATATCCATACGAATACCGTCAATAAAAAAACACAGGTAAAACCGAAACCTCCTATGCACTTTGTGACCGATGACGGTTACGATGTGTATATAGGCAGGAACAACATACAGAATGACAAGCTGACCGTAAAAACCGCCGAGCCGGACGATATGTGGCTTCATACGAAGAATATAGCAGGCTCGCACGTCATAATAAAGGCGAAGAACGGCGAAATATCGGACGATGCGATCTTACAGGCGGCAAGCCTTGCGGCGTACTGCTCAAAGGCGCAGAACAGCACGAAAGTGCCTGTTGACTACACGCGGATAAGGTTTGTAAAGAAGCCCAACGGCGCAAAGCCGGGTATGGTGATATTCACAAACAATTATACGGTGCTGGTAGACCCTGATGAACAGCTTTTCGCAAGGGTCGAGGCTTAAAGCAGAAAGGCTATGATATGAGAATTTGCAGTAACTGCGGATTTTTCACGGAAAAAGACGATGTATATACCTGTCCGGATTGTCAAAGCTCCACTCACCTTGCAAGCGAGGAGGAGCTTGAGAAAATAAAAAAGCGTAAAGAGCAAATCGGCAGAAGGTCAGAGAGATTTTGCCTTGTGGATATGAAATCCACAGACAGCAATATGCGACCGAGCAGAATAGCATATATTCTTGCGGCAATATACGCCGCACTTGCGTTGGCGATCGATGTTGTTTTCCTGATAAGTGTGGTAAACAGCATACTCGGAGCGCAAACAGTCACTTTCATATTTTTGGTTGTTATACTGCTCATATTATCCGGTCTGCCGCTTGTGTTGCTTTTATTCCCGAATTTTACGGCATGGTTTATTTATTCGTTCACTTATTGGCAAAGAATCGCAGGAACGAAAAATCCCGACAGCTATGCAGTAAGTGAGTATCAGTACAGATTTGTGATACCGTCTATGGGGACGTTTTTGCTTTATGCCGTGCTGATTATTGTCGGGTGTTTGGTGCTCAGTTAAATGATACAGTTATTAAAGAAAGGATATAAATAAAATGAAGAAAGAACTCGCAAAGACCTATTCTCCCAAAGAATTTGAGGATAGGCTCTACCACGAATGGGAGGAAAAAAAGTACTTCCATGCAGAAATAGACCCCAAGAAGAAGCCCTATACCATAGTTATCCCCCCTCCGAACATAACGGGACAGCTCCATATGGGTCACGCTCTTGACAACACATTACAGGATATACTTATCCGTTATAAGAGAATGCAGGGCTACTGTGCACTGTGGCTTCCCGGTACAGACCACGCTTCAATCGCTACAGAGGCAAAGATAGTAAACGCTATGAAGGAAGAGGGTCTTACCAAGGACGATGTAGGCAGAGAAGGCTTCCTCGAGCGTGCGTGGGAATGGAAAAAGGTTTACGGCGGACGTATCGTTCAGCAGTTAAAGAAGCTCGGCTCGTCTTGCGACTGGGACAGAGAACGTTTCACTCTTGACGAGGGCTGTTCAAAGGCTGTACAGAAGGTATTCATCGACCTTTACAACAAGGGCCTTATCTATCACGGCGAAAGAATCATCAACTGGTGTCCGAACTGTAAGACATCAATTTCCGATATTGAATGCGAATATGAAGAGCAGGACAGCTTCTTCTGGCATATCAATTACCCTCTTTCTGACGGAAGCGGCAGTGTAGAGATAGCTACAACACGTCCCGAAACACTGCTCGGTGACAGCGCTTTAGCTGTTAACCCCGATGACGAAAGATACAAGAGCATAGTAGGCAAAACAGTAAAGCTCCCTCTTACCGACAGAGAGATTCCCGTTATTGCCGATGAATATGTTGATATTGAATTCGGTACAGGCGTAGTTAAGATTACACCCGCACACGACCCTAACGACTTTGAGGTAGGCAAGCGCCACAACTTACCTATCATCCATATGATGAACGACGATGCTACTATTATGGACGGTATCGGCGGCAAGTACGCAGGTATGGACAGATACGAAGCAAGAAAGGCTATGGTAGCCGACCTTGAAGCACAGGGCTTGCTCGTAAAGGTCGAGCCACACAAGCACAAAGTCGGCTGCTGTCAGCGTTGCGGCACTACCGTTGAACCGAGAGCAAGCTATCAGTGGTTCGTATCTATGAAACAGCTTGCACAGCCCGCTATAGACGTAGTAAAGAGCGGTGAGCTGAGATATATCCCTCAGAGATTTGAAAACGGTTATCTTTACTGGATGGAAAATATCCGTGACTGGTGCATTTCACGTCAGCTGTGGTGGGGTCACAGAATACCTGCTTACTACTGCCAGAATAAAGAGTGCGGACATACAGAGATCACTCTTGACGGCATAGACACCTGCCCCAAGTGCGGCGCACCTATGAAGCAGGACGAGGATACTCTTGACACTTGGTTCTCATCTGCGTTATGGCCGTTCTCAACGCTCGGCTGGCCTGAAAAGACAGCAGATCTTGAGTATTTCTACCCTACAAATACGCTTGTTACAGGCTATGATATAATTCCGTTCTGGGTTGCAAGAATGATATTCAGCGGACTTGAGCATACAGGTCAGAAGCCGTTCAAGGATGTACTTATACACGGTCTTGTCCGTGATGAGCTGGGCAGAAAGATGAGTAAGTCGCTCGGCAACGGCGTAGATCCGCTTGAGGTTATCGATAAGTACGGTGCTGACGCACTGCGTCTTACTCTTGTTACAGGTAACGCTCCCGGTAACGATATGCGCTGGACAGAAACAAAGGTTACAAATTCCCGTAACTTTGCAAACAAGCTGTGGAATGCTTCAAGATATATCCTGATGAATCTTCCCGAGGATATGCAGGGCGCAGTTCTCCCCGAAAATCTTCCCATCGAGGATAAGTGGATATTATCGCTGTACAACGACCTTATAAAGAACGTTACGTCAAATCTCGACAGCTACGAGCTTGGTGTTGCGGTACAGAATCTGTTCGACTTTATCTGGGACGTTTACTGTGACTGGTATATCGAGCTTACGAAGCCTCGTATCGCAGAGGGCGGAGAAACAGCCCGTGCCGCTCAGAACGTACTCGTTTACGTTATGCAGGGCATCTTAAAGCTGTTACACCCCTTTATGCCGTTCATCACAGAGGAAATATGGCAGTCAATGCCCATTGTTGCCGATAAGGACAACAACCCCGAAAGCATAATGATTTCGGCTTGGCCGGTATATGATGAAAAGCTTCACTTTGCGGCTGAACAGACAGACTTCACAAAGGTTGTTGACGCTATCCGTGCTATCCGTGTACAGCGTAACGAGCTTAACGTACCGCCGTCAAAGAAGGTAACAATGTACATCGAAACAGCCGAAACGGCACTTTTCGAGGGCGCAAAGGCATTCTTCGAACGTCTGGCAGGCGCAGGCGAGCTGACAGTATCAGAAAAGGCAGAAACAAGCGACGATATGGTAACAATCGTTACCGCAAACGCAAGAGTATTTATGCCTATGGGCGAGCTTGTTGACAAGGAAAAGGAGCTTGCAAGACTTGAAAAGGAGCGCAAGGCGGCTCAGAAGGACATCGACTTCCTTTCGGGTAAGCTCAGCAACCAGGGCTTCCTGTCAAAAGCACCCGCACAGCAGATTGAAAACGAGCGTGTAAAGCTTGCTAAGGCACAGGAAAAGATGGAAAAGATAATGCTTTCTATCGAGAAGATGAAGTAATAAGCCGATTATGGCTTTCACATTTCCCCCGGTTTTTATGACCGGGGGATTTTTGTGTATTCGGTAACAATGCACAAAGGTTCAAGGTATTTGTGTGAAAAATATACAAATTTGTATTTTAGGAATTGAAAATATGAGCTTAGGCATGTTATTATCAGATTAAGGAAACTCTGTCGACAAGGAGATAAAGAAAAATCTGCCGGATTATCAGGTGTGTCAAGAGTAGGCTGGAGTGACTGGGGTGCTTGTAGAACGCTTTTGAAATTTAAACAAAAAAATGTGCTCAACAATCACGGAATAACACTAAAAGGTAGATAATTTCGGCAAGTATTGAAATGCGTGATCTTATGTGTCAGAGTGACGAAGTGCCGGTGTATTGCACTCAATTTGCAGGAAAAAGGAGGAACCTATTATGAAAAAAATCACAGCACTGTTTCCTTTAACTCTCGCTTTATCTTTGGTTATGCTTATTACGTCTTGCTCTCAGAGCAACGAGTACAGTTCCGACAGTACAGAAAGTCAATATGAATTTGAGGACAAATATGATGTTGTTCTGTACGGCAAGTATCTGCCAACCGACATTGCAGATATTAATAAGCCCGAACAGTTGGTAGACGACAGCCTTAATTCCGAGTTTGATCCCGAGTCTGTTCAGAAAATTGATTTCCGCGGGAAAACCTATAATGTAAAGTATGATGATGATAAACACGCAAACGGGGTATATGACTATTATCTTTACGGCTATTCGGTGACTGATATCAATTCCGATGTATGGAAGTTTGCGCTTTCATCAGACGGCGGGAAATTTGCTTATGCAGTTATGCTTGGTGAAGATATTGAAACATTATCCGATGCAGGTACTGAAAAGCGCACGGAAAAAGTGAAAAAAACAGCTGAAAGCCTTATAGATATCAGTCAGTATCGTTTTGACGGAGAAGAAAAGATTGTACTGGGAACTCATAACTACGAAAGCGATAAATCTATTGACGAGATAAGATACGAATACAGGTATATCAGATACAGCGGAGAGGTAAAAACCGATGAAATGCTATATATTTTGACAGATATAGAAGGTAACCTACAAGGCGTTACACAAGTATATATCGGTGAGTTCAACAATGACAGCGTAAACGCCTTTGACGTTGACCGTTCCTTAGAAGCGGCAAAAGAAAAAATCAAACAGGTAGATAATAACGATATATATACCGTTACGCAGATCGACGAACCGATCCTTTGCAAATACCGTGGAAAAAATGCACTGAAAGTCAATTTTAAATATGATAATACGACCGATAGCGATTATATTTCGCATGAAGAGGGTATGGTAATTATAGTGCCAAAAGAATAGCAGAAACACCGCCGTGATGAATTTACCTTACCGCGGCGGGGTTAG
>ERZ859776.707-NODE-707-length-14606-cov-2.726892_pt1 | contig 14606 bp, 10 predicted proteins | sample MGYA00509987_ERZ859776 | MGnify/ENA primary metagenome ERZ859776 (study PRJEB30046, sample SAMN00715146) | human gut metagenome | study: EMG produced TPA metagenomics assembly of the A metagenome-wide association study of gut microbiota in type 2... | reverse complement strand
TATTGTCCTTATAATGATGCTGGATCTGAAGAAAAGAAGAAATCATGCAGAGGTTTTGTCGGAAGTGAGTCAGATAGAGGGTGTTCATTATCTGGAAGAAGTATAATTTGAAGTATATTTGTATGGTTTTAATGCAGAAAAAAGGCAATTTTCCTATTATGTCACTAAATATTACAGACATTTATAGCATAAATTTTAAAATATGTATTGACATATTGCATGCATAAGCATATTATATAGACATAAGTTACAACATAAAAGGTGAACGAAATGTCAGAGAACAGAAAAGTTAAAAACGCTGAATATGATGTTGTAGTAATCGGTGGTGGAATGGCTGGCATCTGTGCGGCACTTGCATCTGCAAGACACGGAGCCAGGACAGCGTTGGTGCATGACAGACATGTACTGGGAGGAAATGCATCCAGTGAAATCCGAATGCATATCTGCGGAGCATCCGAGAATCTTGCGAAACCGGAGCTTGAAGAGAGCGGAATTCTCCATGAAATCATGCTTGACAACAAGAGCAGAAATGATTATTTTAATTATTCGATCTGGGATATGGTATTATTTACCGCAGTGAAGAGTCAGCCACATCTGACAGTGTATCTGAGTACCGCGATGGAGGATTGCCGGATGGAAGGCAATGAGATCCGTGAAATCGACGCATACCAGCTCACGACAGAGACACATTGGCAGATCAGAGGGAACATATTTATTGACTGTACCGGCAATGCGACCCTGGGATATTATGCAGGAGCGGAATATCGTACCGGCAGCGAGGGAAGGGCAGAATTCAATGAACCGGATGCGCCGGAACAGGCCAACAATGACCGTATGGGAAATACGCTGTTATTCAAGGCGGTGGACAGAGGACATTCGGTGAATTTTAAACGACCGAAGATCGCCAGACATTTTACGGAAGAGGAACTCAAATACAGAACACACTCTGCCGTGCACGAAGCTAAGACAAAGGGAGATGTGGATAAGGCATACTTACGTATGACCTCCTACAGTACCTCCTCTGTGGACTATGGATACTGGTGGATCGAGCTTCCCGGCAAGACAGAAGATATCATAGATGAGTATGAAGAAATCCGTGATGAGTTGGTGTCTTGTATCTATGGGGTATGGGATCATCTGAAAAACGGTGGTGACCATGGAGCCGAGAACTATGATCTGGAATGGGTCGGTATGCTGCCCGGTGTCAGAGAGAGCAGGCGTCTGGTAGGAGATTATATATTAAATGAAAATGATGTCTTATCCAACAGGGTATTCGAGGATGCTGTAGCATACGGCGGCTGGGCGATGGATATCCATACTCCCGGAGGTCTATATGATTTTGATGAACTTCCTTCCAGAGTTGTCAGCTTTGACGGAGCCTATACGATTCCATACCGGTCATATTGCTCCAGAAATATTCCCAATATGATGATGGCGGGACGAAATATCAGTGCTACCAAAATGGCAATGGGATCCACAAGAGTTATGGGAACCTGTGCCATAGGAGGACAGGCAGCGGGAACCGCAGCGGCACTTTGCATCAAATATCACTGCGGGCCGAAAGATATGCCGGAGCACATGGAGGAATTGCAACAGCTTCTGCTGAAGGATGACTGTTATATTCCGGGTTTTCGAAACACCGATCCGCAGGATCTGGCGAGAACCGCGCAGATCAGTGCAACCTCTGCCAGAGAAGGGTTCGCTCCGGAGAAAGTGATCAACGGAGTGTCCAGAGATGAAAAAGGAATTCGAAATATGTGGAGCTCCGATGGCATAAGCCCGGAAGGAGAGACGTTAACCTTAAAGCTTGCCTCGGTGAAAAAAGTATCCCAGGTCAGACTGACGTTTGATTCCAACTTTAATTATCCGATCAAGATTACTTTATCGAAGAAACGTCAGCTCCAGCAGAGGATAGGAGTACCTCCCGAATTGGTAAAAGATTACACTGTGACACTCTGGCGGGGAGAACAGAAGATGGCAGAACAGAAAGTGACAGAAAATGACCAGAGACAGAATGTTGTAACCTTTGAGCCTACGGAATGTGATAAAGTAACCATTACGATTCATACCACCAATGGGGAAAAAGACGTACATATTTATGAAGTAAGGGTGTATTCCTGAGAAAAACTCAGGCTAACCATAGAAAACTAAAATGTAGGAGGATTACAATTATGAAGAGGAAAATTGCGCTTGCATTGACAATGGCAATGTTAGGTACCTGTCTGGCAGGATGTGGACAAGCAGATACAGACACAAATGCATCTACAGAAGCAAAAGGTACTACAGCAGCCGCAGGAACCGCAGCAGCGGAAACCACAGAATCCGAGAAGGAATGGTATGGCACGGAAGACGGAAAGACGATCACGCTTCATTTCTGGGGTGGTGTTCAGCCGGAGTACGGATATGATGATCTGTGTGCCAACTTCAATGAGGAGTACAAAGACAAAGGACTTCAGGTAGAATATGTAAGATATGTAAATGATGATAACGGTAACCTTCAGTTGGAGACCTACTTAATGGGCGGTGGTGATGTCGATCTGTTCATTGGCTATGGCGGACGTACCAAAATGGACAAGCGTGTAGACTCCAACCTGCTGCTGGATATGTCCGGTATGCTCAATGATATCGGATTCAATCTGGATGATGAGCTGGGTGTGGCAAATATGGCAGAGTATCACTACGATGATGGTGCCGTATATGGATTCCCTACCAAATACGAGAACTCAAGATGGATTCTGATCAATGAAGATATGTTTAAGGAAGCAGGACTGGATATTCCTTATGATGGATGGACCTATTCCGAATTCCTTGCGGATGCCGAGAAGCTGACACATGGCGAGGGCCAGGATAAGGTATACGGAGTATGCTGGGCACGTAAGCAGAGCGGTAAGAGTATTCTGTATGCATTAGACGGTGTACTGGGTGCAAATCAGATTTACAAGAATGAAGAAGGTACAGAGGTAAACTTCGATAATGATGTATATCGTGCAGGTCTTAACCTTGTAAAAGAGACGCTGGATAAGGGTTATGCGATTCCCATCGAAGATGAATTCTCCGAGGATATCAGCGTTGCCAATACGTTCCTTCAGGGTAAATGTGCCATGCTGCTTGGTGTAGCACAGATGAGACTGTGTATGGATCAGGAGAATTATCCTCATGATTTCATGACTGCACTGGTACCAGCACCCGTTCCCGATGATGAGAAATACAACACCGAATTTTATCGTAAGCAGATCGGTACTACCGGTGCAGGAGACCTGCTGAGCATTTCAGCAAATACAAAGTATCCGGAAGCAAGCTTTGAGTTTGCAATGTGGTATTTAAAGGGTGGTATGTCCCCTCTGGTACAGGGCGGAAGAATCCCTCTGTGGAATGGTGTTAATAAGGATGAAGTATTGAGCGTGCTGAAGGAGAAGGCACAGGGCTCCATTGATATGGATTCCATGGAGAACTATCTGTCTCTCGATACTACGCAGGGTGTTGCCGCTATTAAAGGACATGCTTCCTCTGAAATCAGTTCTGCCTGGTTCGAAGAGTTTGATGCTATGTGCTATGGAAAACAGTCTGCAGATCAGACCGTTCAGAACATGGAGAAGAGAGGTAACGAACTGATCCAGACCGAATTAAGCAGTCAGAAGTAAAAAAATAAAAACAGCAGTGGGAAGGGGCGGTCGTTTTCACAGGCGAACCGTCCCCTGCTCTGAAACGAACAAAAGAGGGATAAAGCAAATGAAGAGCAAGAAAAAGAAGACTAAAGGAGAAAGACGAAAAATATTGCATCAGAACCTGGTTGCATATTCCTTTTTGGCACCGAGTCTGATAGGTGTAATATGTTTCAGTCTGATTCCGCTGATAATTTCTTTATATGTAAGTCTGACTGACTGGAATTTCTCTCAAGGACTCGGCAACTGGAATTTCATCGGACTGACAAACTTTATCAATCTGTGGAAGGATGAATGGTTCCTTGCATCTTTGAAAAATACATTGATCTTCACCGTCGTAACCGTGCCCATCGGACTTTTCCTGGCAATTATAATGGCGGTACTGATTGATGAATTTTGTCATAAGAAAATAGCGGGTGTGGTACGTGTCGCTATGTATATGCCGCATATCTGTAATATTGTGGCAATTTCCGTTGTATGGATGGCGTTGTATTCTAAATACGGACCCTTTACACAATTGATGAGGGCTCTCGGATGGCAGGATCCTCCCCGATTCCTGGCAAGCTATGAATGGGCACTTCCCGCGATCATGCTGGTCGTAATCTGGGCAAGCCTGGGATACCGCGTATTTATGTACAGCGCCGCAATCACCGGACTTCCGAGAGATTTGTATGAGGCTGCTGAGATTGACGGAGCGAATTCTATTCAGAAATTTTTCAAATTAACGGTTCCGCTGTTGAAGCCTACGACTTTTTTCCTGACAATTACAGGTATTATATCCAGCTTTAAAGTATTTGGATATACGAACGTTATGACAGGCGGTGGTCCCGGAAGCTCTACCTACACACTGGTTTATTATATTTATACATCAGCATTTAAGTATTATAAGATGGGTTATGCTTCGGCAATTGCCGTAATTCTGTTTGTGATGCTGCTTATTGTGACCATTATCCAGTGGGTACATAACAATAAAGAAGAGAAAGGCTAGGGATTAAGATGAGGAAGAATGTACCTGTTTCCAAAAAGGTAGCCAGAGTATTGATTACTATTGTAATTATTCTGGTTACATTGGTTATGATTGTTCCTTTTGTCTGGATGATCTCAGCATCTTTCAAGACAGAAGCGGATGTTATGAAGATCCCTATTGAGTGGATCCCGAAGTATTTTTACCCGGATAACTATAAGAGAGTATTAAGCATAGGAACGACCAGCTCCACAAATTATCATTTCGGTCTGGCTTATTTTAACTCTATCAAGGTAGCTGTAATCAGTACGGTAGTGGCAATTACTTCCGCAACACTTGCCGGATATGCATTTGCCAAGTTGAAATTCAAGGGCTCCAATGTATTGTTCATTGTATATCTGGCGCAGATGATGGTGCCTTCACAGCTGACACTGATTCCCAGATTCATAATGTTTATGCAGCTGGGATGGATGAATACCCATTTGTCATTGATCGTACCGAAGATCATAGCGGTATCTTCCACCTTTATGCTCAGGCAGTCCTTCTTAAGTACTCCGGATGAACTGCGGGAAGCTGCCAGAATTGATGGAGCCGGTGAATACAGAGCCTTTGCACAGGTTATGCTGCCACTTGTCAAGCCGACGATAGCGGCGACGGCGACAGTACAGTTCCTGGATGCATGGAACAGCTACCTGGATCCTCTGGTATTTATCTCCAACTGGAAGAAATGGACGATTCCTCTGGCTTTGAACCAGTTTGTCGGTACAGAGGTAACACAGTATAACCTGACCATGGCGGCCTGCTGTATGGCGGTTGTACCGGTATTTATCGTATTCCTGTTCGGACAGAAGTTCTTCCTGAAAGGCTTGTCCGTAGGTGCGGTTAAGGGATAATAAATTGAAAATGGCAGATGCAGTGTGGCAGGACAGGAGAAAACTCTTTTCCTGCTATATTGTTATAAAGGAGAAAATAAAGAGAATAATATGTCAATTCACAGTGAAACCAGAAAATATGAAGTCGTAGTAGTGGGAGGCGGCCTGTCCGGTGTCTGTGCAGCAATCGCTTCCGCCAGAAAAGGGGCCAAAACGGCAATTATACAGAATCGTTCTATGTTCGGTGGCAATGCCAGCTCGGAGATCCGTATGCACATTGTGGGAGCCAACTCCCACGGTGCCAAAAAAAATCTTGGAGAGACAGGAATCCTGCTGGAGATTCTGCTGGCAAACAAACGCAGAAATCCCTATGCATCTTTTCCGGTATTTGATTCCGTCATCTGGGAAAAAGTGCATTTTCAGGAAAATCTGGAATCCTTTCTGAATACGAATATGGATGACGTGATCCTGGAAGGGAAAAAAATAAAGGCCGTAGTCTGTCATCAGAACAGTACGGAAACCGAGTTTACCATCTACGGAGACATCTTTGTCGATGCCACAGGGCACGGTACCTTAGCTACCATGTGCGGTGCGACGGGGCGTATGGGCAGTGAAGGAAGAGACGAATTTAAGGAACCCGATGCTCCGGAAGAACCGAACAGCGATACGATGGGAAACACTTTGTTGTTTTCCGCTGTGGACCGTGGAGAGCCGGTAAAATTTGTGTGTCCGGAATGGGCAAACCATTACACGGAGGAAGATTTGAAATACCGGGAACATGCGAACAGTATTGCCTCCCATATGGAAGGCGGTAAGCTGACCAAATTCGAAGAAGGAAGCGGGAGACTGCCACACTTTTCCAATGTGGACTCCGGATATTGGTGGATTGAACTGGGTGGTGAGGATGAAGATATTATCCGTGACGGTGAGAAAATTCGTGATGAATTGTTGAAATGTGTGTATGGAGTGTGGGATCATCTGAAAAATGTGGGAAACCACGGTGTGGAAAATTTGGAGCTGGATTGGGTTGGATTCGTGCCGGGATATCGTGAAAGCAGAAGAATCGAAGGAGACTATCTGTTGAATGAAAAGGATGTACTAGCCAACAGGATATTCCCGGACGCAGTAGCTTATGGTGGCTGGCAGATGGATCAGCATGTGCGCAGGGGACTTCTGGATACGGATAAGATTCCTTCACAGATCCTGAATTTCAACGGTTGTTATACAATACCATGGAGATGCTATTATGCAAAGGATCTGGAAAATGTAATGCTGGCGGGACGTGATATCAGTACTACAAAAATGGCATTTGGATCAACGAGAGTTATGGGAACCTGCGCTGTGGGAGGACAGGCGGTAGGCACGGCAGCAGCAATGGCTGTCAGATATGGCTGTACCCCCAGACAGATCGGGGAACATATGGAAGAACTACAACAGGAGCTTTTGCGGGATGACTGTTATATTCCGGGAGTCCGTAACCGGGATCCGGCCGATTATGCAAAGTCAGCTAAGGTAGCTGCATCCGGATATACACATGGAAATGAACCAGGGAAAGTATTGAACGGAATTGCCAGACAGGAGCAGGAAGAAAGTAACTGCTGGGAGGCACCGATAGGAGAACAGGGTGCCGAAATAACGCTTACCTATGACGGGAAACTGGTGCTACATCAGATTCAGCTGACATTTGATACGAACCTGACAAAAGAGATCATGCCATCTCTTACAAGAAATGTACGGAACCGACAGGTAAAAGGACTGCCGGATGAACTTGTACGGGATTATGATGTGCGTGCTTTCAGAGAAGGAAAAGAAGTATTTTGCAAGGAAATACATGACAATTATCAGCGATTGAACAGAATTCCGCTGGGAAATGTAATTTGTGATACCATAAAGGTGACGGTTCACCGTGCTTACGGTATCCATTTTGCAAGAATTTTTGAAATTCGTACATATTAGTACGCTCGATTATTGACATTAAATTCCCAAATTCGCTATACTGTAAGTAATATGTAATATCATAATGAGATTGGATAACAAAAACACAGAAAACGAAAAGGAAAGTGTTAATAGGGGGAAATATGGCAGCCAGATATTCAGAGATTGAAGAATATATCATGAACAAGATTCATACGGGAGAATGGCCGATCGGTTATAAAATTCCGAAAGAAGTGGAGCTTTGTGAACAATTTGGTGTCAGTCGTTCCACAGTGCGTACGGCAATGCTGCGGATGGTGCAGGATGGACATCTGAAAAGAGTTAAGAGAAAAGGTACCTTTGTTACAGCACCACGCGTATTGGAGGATACGACGGTATTTATTGAGAGCTTTTTTAATGAAATGTTTCGCCGGGGCATTGAGGTAGAGACGGAAGTGCTGGAATTCCGTTATATGGAGATGACGGAGGAACTGGCGAAAAAGTTCGAAAACGGCGACAGCAGAGTCATTAAACTGAGCCGTCTCAGATACGTAAAGGATTCTTTTGACAAAGGACCGATTGTATTGACAACGTCCTATATGCCGGAGAGTGATGCATTTTTGTTTGACTATGATTTTACGAAGGCATCTCTGACGAAGGCGCTCAATGATCATTCCAAGAATCGATTCAGCCTGGAAAAAGAAATGACGGCCCGTCCGCTGGAGAGCAGAGAGAGTCATCTGATGGGAATGAAGGAAAATGCTCTTGCGATGCTGATTTCTTCTGTTACCAGGAATGAAGAGGGACAGATTATTGAAATATCGGAAAGTATTTATCCTTTGGAGAGAAACAAGTTTGTATGGAAACTGAAGCTGTAACGCTTCGGATACGAGGAAGAATATGAATGAAAAATTGAATAATGTAGAATGGAGTTTCACGCAGGAAACAGGATGCCTGACGATTACAGGGACCGGAAAGATGCAGAACTGGGCGGAACATCAAGAGAGACCATGGGAAGAAATCAGAGATGAAATCCGCCGGGTCAGAATTTGTGTGGGAATGGAGAGCGTGGGAGATTGTGCTTTTCAGAATTGTACTTCACTGAAGGAAGTAGAACTGCCGGAGACGCTTGTCTATCTCGGGGTGTATAGCTTCCGCGGATGTACCGCATTAAGGGATGTAAAATTGCCGGAAGGAATATGCATTATCTGTGCGAAGGCGTTTCATAATTGTTCGGCACTGGAGAAGGTGGAATTGCCTGTCAGCCTGAAAAATATTGATATGAGAGCGTTTGCGAAAGATGAGGCTCTTCATACGGTTATTTATCATGGAACGGAGGCACAGTGGGAGAAAATTCTGATCAGTGGAACCGCATCCGATAATCAATATCTTCTGGCAGCGGAACGAAGATGCCTGAAGGAAGAACCTGCAGGATACCAAAAGACTAATGATAATTCGGTTGCAGATCACTATGAAGAGATGGTTTATTGTGTAAAAAAAGCGTTGTCTTACGGCGGAGACGGTAATCTGTATTTTCTCACACCGGATCTGACAGAGGCGGGAATCCGGGCAAAATGCGGAGATTGTACGCTTGTGGTATTCCCGAATGGCAAAACAATGATGATAGATGCCGGTTACATTGCCTGCAGTGCGCATATTATTTCATTGTTGGATGATCTGGGACTGCATCATCTGGATTATTTTGTATTGTCTCATGCGCATGATGATCATGCAGGAGGAGCCCTGGCTGTGGCACAATATCTGTATGAGCATGGAGGAGGGATTGATGCCTGTTATCGAAGCTCCTATATAGCATCCAGTAAGCAGGAGCCCTTATTTGAGGAATATCTTAAGCAGAAAGGGACACATGTTTATGAAAATGTCCTGGCGGGATATCAGTGGACGGTAGGGGATGTACGTATAACCGCATATCATCCGACGACTGAGGATCTGGAGAAATGTGTCGGAAATGATGAGAGCGTGAACAATGTATCTATTTTGATGAAATTTGTCTATGGAAGATCAAAATATCTCACCGGTGGAGACTTGTATATAGAGATGGAAGAAAAACTGGCAGAGCAATATGGTGATCTTCTGAAAGCAGATGTAATGAAATCGAATCATCACGGCACCTATACCTCAAATGGACAAAAGTGGCTGCAAACAGTACAGCCGAATGCCATTATCACGGATGCGGAGGATATTGGAAATGCACTTTTGGCAGAGTATGCTGCAGAGCATGGAATCAAATATTACAGCGCCGGGATACAGGGACTCATTTTACTGCGAATGAGCAGAATAGAATATGAGATACAATGCCAGACAGGAGACTGTCTGTAAAGATTGTAACAAAAGGGGACATTTATAATGTCTCCTTTTTGGTAGGAAAAAAGTAAAATATAAGGTTTATATGGTTAGGAAAAATGTGGTAAACTGCACTTTGTAAGGAAGAGTAGCATAATAAATATAGATAGAACAGAGGAGAAAATATATATGCAGATCCATGATACAGCATTTATAGCGCCTGGAGCAGTGGTGCTTGGAGATGTGACGATCGGAGAAAACAGCGGAATATGGTACAATGCGGTGGTCCGGGGTGACCGAGACTCCATTGTCATCGGCAGAGAGAGCAATATTCAGGACAATGCGGTAGTGCATCTGGGCAGCGGATATCCGGTAGAGATTGGAGATCATGTGACCATTGGACACGGTGCGATCGTCCACGGCTGTAAGATCGGCGATAATACCATGATCGGTATGGGAGCCATTCTGATGAATGGCTGTAAGATCGGGAAAAACTGCATCATCGGTGCCGGAGCACTGGTGACGCAGAATGTGGAGATCCCGGATAATTCCCTGGTCGTCGGTAATCCCGGGAAAGTAAAACGTGCTGTTACCGAAGAAGAGATCCGGTGGAATCTGGAAAATGCACGTATTTATGTAGAGGAAGCACAAGAAGAGAAAAGAGCACTGTCCTAGCGGAAGTGCTCTTTTGCAAACTCCATGTCCTGTACCAGTTCCAGCGTTCCCAGATATTGCTCCTGCTTATCCCGGACGGCATAATAAGTCACTAAGAAAGTCCGGCCGTCCTTGTCCATCCAGACCGGTACCTGGTCCAGATTCCCTGCACGGAATTCTCCGATAATGCGGCGAACCCGTTCTTCGATCTTAGGCGGGTGACAGGTGAAGACCTCCCGGCCCAATGCCATACCGGGACGCTTGAATACCTTGGGACCTTCGTTGAAGTAGCGATTGATATTATCGATATCTACGAAAGAGATCTCCAAAGGAATCGTATTCAACATGGCGGTCAGCTGCGACAGGGTCAGACTGCCGCTGGGGAGGTGGATTCTGGTCTCACTACCTGTAAAAGCGTGTTCCGCAGACATGGTGTCAGCCGTAGAGGCAGTGTCGGTCAGATGTGCTTCCGCAGCCTCCCAACTATCACCCCGGATACCGAAGCATTCCGCATAATCTTTGGCATCCCGGTAAATGTGATACCATTCCTCCTCCGAGAAATTCAGTGCGCAGTTGGGGAAGAGGATATTGGATTCCTTGTAGATCATTTCTTCCATGCGGGTCAATACGGCATTCAAACGTTGTTTCCATGCATCGGTTTCTTTTTGGTGTTTTTGTTTTGCAAGGGCATTCAGTTCATCCCGGATCTCATCATCCACTGTCCACATGACCGCAGAGGGACCGCTGATCCCATATTGCACCTTCAAATGTGGATAAAGTAAGTCTCCCTTTCTGGCATAGTGGATAGCAATCTGGCGCAGTTCGTCAAGCAGTTCATTGGTAATTCCATTATTTTCCAATGCCTGCCTCGCACGGGCAATCAGCTTTTCCAGTGCTGCATTTTCCAGCGTAAAAGTCTGCAGGGGATGCCCGGAGATCTGGATCAGGGCGGCAGCAGCGGAGAGCCGTTGGTCCTGTATGTCTTTAGAGTGTAGTTTCTGGGCAGCTAGAGAAGGGGCTGCTGTTTTTTCGGCATTGGCAATTTTCTCTTCTGTCGTGGAACCATGGAACAGGGCGGAATGCACATCACAAAGCCGCTGCAATTCTTCGATGGAAGTACCCTCCCGTAGCAGCTCCTGTTCGGCCTGCATAATTGCGGAAGGATCCACATCCTTACATTCCCGGACGAAATCCGCCTGGACATTTTCCAGAGCTTCGCCGTGATTCAAACGTTGTAAGTAAGACTTAATCTGATCTTTCATATAAAAATTCCTCCGGAACCAGTATGCCCCGGAGGAAAGTTTGTTATTCTTTTATTTTTATGATTAATCATCGTAATGTGTTTTGATAAATTCGCAATCCACTACCAATACATAGAAAACCGAGCCATAATGTTCACTCTCCACGATACGCCCATAATCCAGAACCGTCTTATAAGTTCCATCTTTGACAGCAAGTCGGTATTTGACATAATCATTGTATCCGTTCATGCCGGATTCTATCTGCTGCCAGATGCTTTCTTCTACCTGTGTCAGATCTTCAGGATGCACCAGATTACGGAATTGATGTTTCGTAAAATGCATAAAATCATCCAGATCCGTACATCCTGTCAGCTGAAGCATTTCCTGATTAGCATACAGGATGCGTTCATCCTCCTTTTCGGCCCGGTAGATGAAAAAGGCACCCGGCAGGTTGTCAGAAATATCCGATAATGAAAAACCAAGCTGTGTCCGTTTCGAATTGTGGAAATCAGACCGGTAGGCCAGAGCACCATGTTTTCCCTGTAATTTTACCTCATAGAGAGCGATGTCGGCATAACGGAGAATGTCAGAGACTTTTTCTGCGTTGGCGGGGTATTCCGCATAGCCCAGGGAAATGCTGTAATTGTGTTCGACGCCTTTGGCTGAAAAAGAGCCGGAAGCCTTGCTGAAAGCGTCTATCATTGGGGCAGCTTCTTCTGCACTGCAATCCTTCAGGATAATACAGAACTCATCACCGCCATTTCTGGCAATAATGGAATTATCCGGAAAAGCCTGCACTAAGGATTGTGAAAGCTGCAATAGAACCTGATCACCGATAGTATGACCATAGACATCATTGATAAATTTAAAATTATCCACGTCAAGTAATATACCGACACAGTTTTTCTGCTTGTTTCCCTCCAGATACTCCTCCAGCTGCAAATTAAATCCGTTACGATTTAAGAGACCGGTCATAGAATCCGTCAGAGAGAGTATGCGAAATTTTTTGCGTTGCTCGTCAACGAGTAGTATAGATATCGTTAGAACCACCAGTAGTAGGATCACTGCAATGCCACATAATACTATCAGTTGTAAAAGTGTGCCATTCTTCCAGCCACCGGTGGGCATGATTTCCAGCCTCCAGTTACATCCACCCAGAGTAAAATCATAAGAGACGGGATCCATCAGAGTCTCCTCCGACTGGTCTACCACGGTATATTCATCGGTCAGAGGTGAGATGGTCTTCGATAGCCGGTATTGATAACCGAAATTGGTTAAGGCATCAGCGGAATGCTGAAAAATATCAGGAACCTTGATGATAACCATAGTCATGCCCCAAAAATAGGGAGTTCCCTTCTCATCCTGTAAAAAAACTGGATTACGGATCGAAAGGACGTGTCCTCCCTGCTCCAGCTCGAAAGGACCATGTATGATAAGCACATCATTAGCAATGCTGTAATTTACGGTCTCTCCGCGGTATTTGTCATGGATCAGGTCTATTTTACCTGCTTCGTTGCCTTCGGCGGGATAGATATCTGTTACGATGCCCCCGGGAGCCACTTGGATGCTCCGGACGTAATCTGCCATCATTCTGTCCGCAATGATATCAAATTTGTCGATTCTGCCGTCCGTACTGATCAGAATCTGCTCCAGTGTATCCGTGATATTGATACCGGCATTCAGATCTGCGATCATGTTATCACCGTAGGTTACAGCATTTAGTTCCGCAAGAGTGCGGATGTGCCTGAAGTCGTCCTGCTGTACCGCATGAGCGATCATATATAAGACAATACTGCCGATAAGAAGTATCCATAACGGCAGCAGCCATTTGGTATGAGAAAATTTAATTTTCTTCCGTGTCATAGTGCTATGCTTCCTTCGTATGTGTTGGCAAAATGATTTAAATTTAATTATAGCATTTTGACGTTTTTTTGTATAGACATGAGAAGATATTTCATTCCGCTTTTATGCTCATATCGGGGCGGGTCATAAGTATTTTAGTATCATAAAAAAGAATAGAAATGTGGTACAATACCTAGGGAAAGATAATTAGTTACGAAAGAATATGTTAGGAAGCATGCATAAAAGATTGTTGGGAATATCAGCTGGACAAGGAGAAGGGCAATAAGGTAATATATTATTGCATGCTGGAACGGAAAAGGAGGATTCCTCCGACGGAAGGAATCGTCTGCGGAATGGAGATTAGTATGGAATATATATCAGATGCACAGGCAAAACAGATGATCTTAGAGGTAGGCCACAGAATGTATCAGGGCGGCTTCGTGGCAGCGAACGACGGAAATATCTCCTGTAAAGTCGGAGATAATGAGATCTGGGCAACACCTACGGGAGTTTCTAAGGGATTTATGACAGAGGACATGCTGGTAAAGCTGGATCTGGACGGGAACGTGTTGGAGGGAACGCACAAGCCTTCCAGCGAGATCAAGATGCACCTCAGAGTATTCAAAGAGAACCCGAAAGTACAAGGCGTGGTACATGCACATCCTCTGACGGCGACGGCGTTTGCCTGTGCGGGCATCAGTCTGGAAGAACCGGTGCTGATGGAAGGTGTGTTGTCACTGGGTTGTGTGCCGTTAGTGCATTTTGCCCTGCCGGGCACAGAGGAAGTGCCGGAAGCGGTAGCTCCCTATTGTCGGGAATACAATGCAGTACTGTTAGCAAACCATGGCGCGCTGACCTGGGGTGACAATCTCATGCAGGCTTATTACCGCATGGAGACCACGGAATATTATGCGAAGATCCTGATGATGAACAACTTTATCTTAGGGAAGAAGACGTTATTGTCCCAGGGACAGATCGACGATATTATCAAGATCCGTGCAGGATGGGGTATCACCACAGGCGGCAGACCCATCGGACCGGAGGGCGCGCAGAATCTGGAGGATATCTGTGTTTCAAAGAGACAGTAATGGCATAGTGGAGACGGTTGTCTTGCTTTCCAAGGGTGAGGTCGACTCGAAAAAGATTCGGGTTG
>ERZ859776.692-NODE-692-length-14885-cov-5.239312_pt1 | contig 14885 bp, 12 predicted proteins | sample MGYA00509987_ERZ859776 | MGnify/ENA primary metagenome ERZ859776 (study PRJEB30046, sample SAMN00715146) | human gut metagenome | study: EMG produced TPA metagenomics assembly of the A metagenome-wide association study of gut microbiota in type 2... | reverse complement strand
TGATATAATATCATGTGTTTTGTCGTTTGTCAACATCTTTTTTTATTTTCTTTTGTCGTTTTTTGTGATTCACTGTCGTGTCTCACAAGCGACTTGCTTATAATAGCACCATGCCTCTGGCATGTCAACCTATTTTCTGGAATTTTTTCAACTTTTTCGCCGAATTATTTTTTCAAGTTTTTCCTGCATTTTTTCAAGGTGTAAGTGTCACTTCATCACTGTCTGACCGGATGACGAGATCTACGCTTGTAATCTGCTCCGCCGTCTCTTCCGATACCTCTGCCAGAAGGACTGTCTGCATTGTTTCCCCCGGATTGATCATAATATCCATAGCCGAAAAATCATTATCCAGCATAGTAAGCATGACCTGATGTCGGTCTGCACCGTTCAGCATAATCCGGTATTTGATATTCTGCTTATGCAGCGTATCAAACTCCACTTGCTCCTGTCCCGGATTTGTAACAGCCACCTGCAGAACAAGCAACTTTTTACCTGTTCCCGCCTCCACGGAGAAATACAGATCTTCTTCTCCCTGCTCCGGATAACTGTCGCATATCTCATAACCGGTATAAGTAATTGTAAGAGGTTCTATCTGCAATAACTGTGTTGCAGAAATCTGTGCAGTCTCTTTGTTTTCCATAGCCTGTTCCGGTGCTTCATCCGTTGCAATATCATTCTCCGATACACCGGATTTCCCCTCCGGTGCCACAGTCGCAGCATCTGCCAGTGTAGGTTCTTCCTTCGGCTCGGAAGTATCCACCAGCCTCGTTCCCGAGTCATTCAAACGTTCCAGCAAAGCGCCTGCCGCATACTGCGTCACAAGATCTTCCTGTTCCCGCGTCATATCCGGAATGCTATTACCACACGCCGTCATACATATTACACTTGTCAAAAGACAAATTACAATCTTATTTTTCTTATTCATGTTCCTACCCCGGCATTTAATCTACTGAACTTACCATTCCATGCCATTTATTGTAACATTATTTACATTCTAATTCAAACCAAAATTCTACACCGTCTTTATGGTTGCAGACACCATATCTTTGATGCAATGACTCCATGATTGCCTTTACAATCGACAATCCCACGCCACTTCCGCCATATGCTCTTGTTCTCGCTTTATCCACCTTATAGAATTTTTCCCAAATATGCGGCAGGGAATCCTCCGGAATCGGAATTCCTGTATTAAACACAGATACTCTTACAATCCCGTTTTCATTCGCAAGCGCGATCCGTATCTGCTTTCTGTCATCTAAATGATTCAGCGCATTCGTAAAGTAATTCATAAATACTTCTTCTATTTTAAATTCATCGCCCCAGACAAAGACCTGTTCTTCCTGAACGAAGGTAATCTGTGCCTCACTCTGTTGGATCAAAATCGATGCAGACTGGAGATAATTCCGTATCAGTTCTACAATATCAAATCGCTCCATCGTCACCACATCGTTTCCAAATTCAAGCTGATTAAGGGTCAGAAGCTTCTTCACCATCATATTCATCTTTTCCGCTTCATCCATGATAACATCGCAGTAAAAATCACGGCTTTCCGGATCTTCATTGATATCTTCCTTCAGTCCTTCCGCATATCCGAGGATCAGTGCGATTGGGGTCTTCAGTTCATGAGAAACATTCGACAGAAATTCTTTTCGCATTTCGTCAATCTGCTCTTTTTTTGCAATATCCTTCTGCAGTTCATTATTCGCTGTCTTCAGCTCCGAGATCGTCTCTTCCAGTCTGTCAGACATCTGGTTCATATTGTTGCCCAGGAGTCCGATCTCATTTTTATCTTTTCCGATATATTTTGCATTAAAATCAAGATCTGACATCTTTTTGGAAATAGTTGCAAGCTGCAGGATTGGATCCGTAATTTTTCTGCTGACCCACCAGATAGTGAGTCCGCTGAGCACGATTGACAACAGCCCAACATATACCATAAAACGATTGGAAATCTTAACGCTGTCATGAATACCTTCCAGCGCCGAACGGATAATGAACGGATTGCCATTATCAAGAACTCCCCACATTTCAATATAATTAATGCCTGTCTGATAATCCTGATTGTTCTGTATCGTATAGGAATCCGTCTGCTGCAGGATTTCATCCTGTCTGCCACCATTCTGATCCATAACGCCAAAAATATGCCCCATCAGTTCATGTGTCAGCGCCGTTGTTTCGTGCACAGAAGATGTTACGATATCGGAATCCGCATTCACGATCAGAATGCTGATATTGTAAATACCGCAAAGCTTCTGCACCTCAATTTTAAATGTATCCGAGTTAGTGTTTCCTTTACTGGTCGCCTCATTAATATTATGATAAGCTGTAAGCAGCACATTCTGTTTATTACTTGTATAATATTTTTCCAGCAAAGTACTGTTCAAAAACCAGCATAACAAAATTGTCCCTGTCATAAGAGCAATGAAGATCATTGCGAATTGATTCTTAATCGAATGTTTCATACAAACACTTTCACTTCCTGTCTGTTATGGCTGCATATCTACATCAAATTTATAGCCCATACCCCAGATTGTTTTTATATAATTACCTTGTTCGCCCATTTTACTGCGTAGCTTTTTCACATGTGTATCGATCGTACGGGCATCACCAAAATAATCATAATTCCACACATGATTTAAGATCACCTCTCTGGACAGGGCAATCCCTCTGTTTTCCATAAAGTATGCCAAAAGCTCAAATTCTTTATAACTCAGCTCAACCGGATTGCCACCGATCGTCACTATATGTGCAGATTTATCAAGCACAATATCTCCCGCCGTCAGAATATCGTCCTTGGCAGTTCCTTTTGTACGTCTTAAGACCGCCTCTACACGGGCAACAAGAATTTTAGGGCTAAACGGCTTTGCAATATATTCATCCACACCAAGCTGGAATCCCTGTAATTCATCCCGCTCGTCTGTTCTTGCCGTCAGCATGATGATCGGTACTTTAGAATATGCCCTGATCTCTTTGCATACCTGCCATCCATCCATTTTAGGCATCATGACGTCCAAAATGATCAAGGCAATGGAATTATCCGCAAAGAAAATATCCAGTGCTTTTTCTCCATCCTCAGCCTCTAATACTTCGTAGTTACTTCTGACCAAAAAATCTTTTACAAGTTTTCGCATTCTGCTTTCATCATCTACGACCAAAATCTTTATTTTTTCCATGGTACCATCCTCTTTTCCCATATTCTTATTTGTAGCCTACAACAACTTTATGACAAAAATGTGAACCCCGCCCGGTTTATTCCGTGATACCAAGCTGCGCTTCCTTTTCTCTGACCACCGCTTCTCTTTCTTTCAGTTCCTGCTCCCATGATGCATACTGGTTTACAATCTTCGATCTGTAATTGATGATTGTTGGATTTTTCCCTGTCAGGCTGATCGCAAAAAGTACGATCACCAGAACCGCGAGCATAGCGGCAATACATTTCAGCTTCTTGCAACGCTGCTGCAGCTCTGCTTCTTTTTCCTGCTGCATGTCCAGCCTGCTTTTCCAGATCGCATCTCTTTTCTGCAGTTTTTCTTCCACCGGATCATCCTGCTTTTCCTGTATACTCTGTAGCAGACAGTTTATCTGCTTTTCCGCTGTCAGATCTTCATATCCATTTTCCCGCAGCAGTTGGCGCAGTTTCAGAAGATATGCCATGCCAACAGGTGTCTGAAAAAAGTTGCCTTCTACCGCCTTTTGGTACATCACGGCAACATTTGCCATATTCTTCTCATCCAATTTTTCCTGCAACAGCTTGACTTTCTTCCACTCTTTTTCTGCCTGCATTGCAAGGTTCCGGTCATAAAATACAATATTGTCTACAATAAAGGTTTCCATTTATTTTCTTCCTTTTGCATCTGTTTGCGGTTATTATAGCACAAAAATAACGACACCGTATATCACTTTAGCAATATACAATGTCGTTTCAGTGGAGACGACGGGAGTCGAACCCGTGTCCAAAAGCCTATTCCCTGTCCTTCTACTATCATAGTCAGTTATTTGGGATTCCCTCCATCTGCCGGGAACTGACACCTGGCAGATTTCGGTAGCTTCATGATACGCCCATATACGCAAAGCTTAGTATATGTCGTTTCCTACATAGTCGATGCCTGGGTCTTAATGTGTAGGTGCACTAAGTCAGACAGCTGCCATTAGGCAGCGAATGCTAAATTATCTTCAGCGTTTAATTTTAGTTTTGCGATTTGACGCCATCGCCTTCGGATAGCTTCTCCAGCTGCAAGACCCCTGTCGAAACCATTACGTCCCCTTAGAGGTTTTTGATCTTGAACTGCCGCTCTGTTTCGCGGCGCAGATCCTTCTTGGCAATATCCTGTCTCTTATCATAGAGCTTCTTACCTCTGGCAACGCCAACTTCTACCTTGACTCTGCCATTTTTAAAGTAGACCTGAAGCGGTACAAGTGTATAGCCTTTTTCTGCCATTTTACCTGCCAGCTTTCCGATCTCGGCTTTATGAAGCAGCAGCTTTTTCACACGGAGCGGATCCTTGTTAAAAATATTGCCCTTTTCATACGGACTGACATTCATACCGTAAATAAACGCCTCGCCGTTTTCAATCCTGACAAATGCCTCTTTAATACTGCACTTGCCCATGCGAAGCGATTTTACCTCTGTTCCGTGAAGAGCAATGCCTGCTTCATACTTCTCGTCGATAAAAAAATCATGATATGCTTTTTTATTATTGGCAACTAATTTCATTGCCTCCTTTGACATGCTCCCACTTCCTCTCTGTCCGTTTCTAAAGTATAGCTCATTTTTCATTCTTTGTGAAGCCCAAAATCAATCGTCTTTTTCTGTAGATCTACATCTTTGACATAAACATGGATCCGATCTCCCAGACGATAGGAGTTGCCCGTATGTCTGCCTACCATTTCGCAGGCAGCTTCATCATACACATAATAATCGCCCGGTATATCCGCTGCCCTGATGAGCCCTTCTACTGTATTTTCCAGTTCCACATAAATACCATATGCCATAATGCCGGAAATAACACCGTCATATTCCTCGTCCATATGTGCTGTCATATATTCGGCTTTCTTGAGCTTATCGGTCTCCCGCTCCGCTTCATCTGCCCTTCTTTCCATTTCCGAAGCATGCTTGCATACCTGCGGCAAAATATCCTTATAATGCAGGATTCTCTCTTCCTTCATCCTGCCCCGGAGGTATTCTTTGATGATACGATGGATCTGCAGATCCGGATACCTGCGGATCGGTGAGGTAAAGTGGCAATAATATTTACATGCCAGTCCGAAATGTCCTGTACAGACATCTTGGTACTGCGCACGCTTCATACTGCGCAGGATCAGCCTGCTCAGCATATCCTCTTCCTTAGTTCCTTCAATCCTTGTCAGCAGTTTCTGCAGCTCTTTCGGATGAATCTCATCCCTTGTACCTTTCAGCGAATAACCGAAGTTATTCAAAAATGTCATCAGCTTCTGTATTTTCTCCGGATCCGGCTTATCATGTGTCCGGTAAACAAAAGGCACTTCCAGCCAGAAAAAGTGCTGTGCCACCGTTTCATTTGCCAGCAGCATAAAATCCTCGATCAGCTTAGTTGCCACATTTCGTTCATGTGGCAGGATATCTACAGGATGCCCGCTTTCATCCAGTTTAATCTCACATTCCTGAAAATCAAAATCCACTGCACCACGGTTTCTTCTTTTCCTGCGGACGATCTCCGACAGCTTCTGCATCTGCTCAAGCATTGGCACAAGCGCCTCACAGGCTTCGATCTCCTGCGCATCGTGATCTTCCAGTATCTTCCTGACACCTGTATAGCTCAATCTCTTATCCACACAGATGACTGTTTCCGCGATCTTATAGTCTACTACGGTTCCGGTCTCATCAATTGTCATAAGACAGCTCAGTGCCAGCCTGTCCTCTCCTGCATTTAAGGAACAGACACCATTGGACAACGTATGAGGCAGCATCGGGATCACTCTGTCAACAAGATATACACTTGTCCCTCTTTCCTTTGCTTCCCAGTCCAGTGCCGAATTTTCCTGCACATAATTAGTCACGTCCGCAATATGCACGCCAAGCCGGTACATTCCTTTTTCCATCGTCAGCGATACTGCATCATCCAGATCCTTTGCATCTTCTCCGTCGATCGTGACCATCTGTACGTTTCTCAGATCCAGTCTGCCTGCGCAGTCTGCTTCCGAAACCGGATTAGACACTCTCTGCGCCTGATCCAGCACACGCTTTTCAAACTCAGTCGGAATGCCGAACGCCTTTACGATCGAAAGGATATCTACACCCGGATCATCACGATGCCCGAGTATTTCCACAATCCTCCCTTCCGGATTTCTGCGATCTCCGCCGTAATCACAGATTTCACAGACTACCTTATGACCGTCTACCGCGCCATGGATTGCTCCTGCCGGGATGAAAATATCTGTCGGAATCTTCGTATCATCAGGAATCACGAATCCATAGCTTTTACTCTTTTCAAAGGTACCTACTACCTGTGTGATCTCATGTTCCAGTACAGAAACGATCTCCGCCTCCTGCCTTCTTCCCCTTGAAGGCGGCAGTAGCCTGAAGCTGACTTTGTCATGATGAAAGGCTGTATGCACATATTCCTCCGGAACATAATAATCTTCTTCCTGTCCTTCTACCTCAATGAAACCAAATCCCTTTTCATTGGCTATAAAACGTCCTTCCAGAATCGGATTTTCCGGTGCTTTATATTTCCCGCGCTTGGTAATCTCGATCGCATGCTCTTTTAAGAGTTCTTCCAGCGCCTGCTTCAGCTGCGGTCTGTCCTCAGGCTCTACCTGCAAAAAAATCGCCAGTTCTTTTTCCTTCATAGGCACATAAAGTGCGTCGCGCACAAGATCGTATATGATCTTTTTTCTTTCTTCAAAACTTTTCTTTGCCATTCTATTCCTCACTACTTAAATACTGTCTGCAGAGACGAGATGCGCTCTGCGAATCTCGCTCTGATTAGCGGTCGTCAAATGCACCGCATAAATGCGTGCATTTTCCTCGTCGCCATAACAAATAAAGTGTGCGCCAGCCGCACACTTTCGCGCTCGAGCGGATGCGAAGCATAATTTTCCATTCCGCGAGATGCGCATCTATGCAAGCTTGCTTGCTTTTGCTGTATAGGGGATTCCAAAGGAATTTCCTATACAGTAAAAAAGCACTCTTGAAAAAGAGTGCTTTTGTAATCATAAACCTTTAAAATTTGTTTATATTCAATACAACTGCCAAAACCATGAATAATACTGCCATCACACGTGTGATCTTCACAAGCGTACCTTCCATGGAACGACCTTTATTCTTACCCCAATAGCTTTCAGCAGCACCGCTGATAGCTCCAAGACCTGCACTCTTTCCTTCCTGCATTAACACTATAACTGTTAAACCGATACAATCGATGATAAATAACACTGTTAAAATAATTCTGATAACGCTCATTTATAAACCTCCTACTGTCACAAACACTATTATCCTAGCATACCTATCATCAAATTACAAGCCTTTTCTTTTAAATTCAAAACATAAAATCAAAACAAGTTCAGAATACTAAATTTGGAATACTGCCATGCTCTGTTCCATTGTATGAGAAATATTCTTCAGGCTGTCTGCTTCTTCCGACAACTGATCTGATATTGCCTTTACTTCCGTTACAGAAGCAGATGTTTCCTCTGTGGAAGCTGCATTTTCCTGGGCGATTGCCGACAAGTTCTGTACAATATCGATCACGCCGCTTCTTTCCTTATCAAGTTGCTTTGTCTTATCGTCAATTGCTGACATACCGGCTATAGACTGCTCCACATTTTTCTGTATCTCATCAAATGCCTGTTTTGTATTATCTACGTGTTCGCTCTGCTTTTTAAAGATTTCCTTTACATCGTCCATAATGGAAACTGCTTTCTGGGAATCTTCCATCAGAACACGAATGATCTCACTGATCTCTTTTGCGGATTCATTTGACTGCTCTGCCAGCTTCTGGATCTGTGCTGCTACAACGGCAAAGCCGCGTCCCTGCTCACCGGCTCTTGCTGCTTCTATCGATGCATTTAAAGAAAGCAGGTTTGTCTCTTCCGCAATCTCCGTGATCATACTTGCCGCCTCATGGATCTTGCTTGCAGATGCATTTGTCGTATCTGTCTGTTCTGCGATCACATGAATATACTGCATTGCCTGACCATTTACCTGTTCCAGCTGCTCAAGTGCCTCTGTCGCGCCCTGCCCGGACTGCTGCATGCGCGTTGCATATTTCATCAGATCATCTACCTGATTCGCAGTCTGCTCTACCATATCTCCCATATTGACAACTTTTTCTGTTGCAAGCTGTGTATCTCCTGCCTGAGAAGACGCGCCGTCTGCGATTTCTCCTACTGCACTGTCAAGCTGCTGCATCGTTGTGGCAGTCTCGGAAGCACTATCGTGCACATGATTGGAAGCCTCAAGAAGGAGGCCGCTCTGTTCACGTACCTCTCTGACTACGTCCGCAACCTCTGTCCGTAAATATTCCAATGCGCGGCTCATTGCACCGATCTCATCTTTTCTGGCAAACAGCTTCTGTCCCGTCTCATGATCAGAAAAATTCATAGAAGACAATCTGTTTGCAAAATTTGTCATTCTGACGATTGGTTTTACGATCACACCGGAGAAAATAACGCCAATGATCAGACCGATCGTAACCGTTCCGACCAGAGACACGATTCCCATTCTGTTCATTTTTGTAACCGGTGCCAGCACTTCGCTTTCATTGGCAGAAACAATCAGCATAAACTTCTGATATGTACTGACATAAAGTGCTACATACTTGACCTGTCCTCTATAATCATAAATCCTGATACCACTCTTTACTTCTTTCCCATCCTTGACATCCTGTACTGCCTGCTTGACTACTTCATTCTCTACAGACTTTCCAATCTTGCCACCATCCGGATGATATACAATGGTACCGTTTTCATCTACCACATAAACATAGCTGGAATCAGCACCCTCAATGCCAACTCCATCCAGCTTTTGAGACAAAGCATCTGCCTTTAAAACATAGGTAGCGTCTCCGTCCGCCTTTTTAACTTCTCCGTCCAGGATACCTCCATATGCCATGGCCAGATCTTCAATGTAGTTCTGAGATAACTCGGTTAATTCTCTTTTCGCTGTCGGTGCATAGCTCAAAATCAAAAGTATCCCCGTCGCCAGTGTAACAATAAAGAAAGAGAAAACCAGTCTTACCTTAATAGAATTCTGTGCTTTTACTTTTTGATCCATATTAACCACCCCACTAAATTGTTTTGTAAAATTTATTTTACCATTCCCATTTTTCCACTTCAACCATCCTGCCCGATTTTTCTGCTTTTTTTCGCAAAACCGGTCTGTTTTCATGCGTTTTCGGTCATTTATGACGTGATCTGTTGTTTCTTTTCATCCTTTTTCCATATATCAAAACAGATTCTGCCGCAGTTACGATCTGCAGACAGAACCTGTCTTTTGTCGGTTTATTATATTTCCTGTTACAGCTACTTTTATCTCTTGATCAATAAAGATTTTCCTGTCATTTCAGCCGGTTTTGTCATACCCATTGTCTCAATCAGAGTTGGTACGATATCAGCCAGACATCCGCCTTCTTTTAACGTATAATCCGGATCATAGTTTACTAAGATAAATGGTACCGGATTGGTTGTATGGGCTGTGAACGGTGCACCTGTTTCATAGTCTACAAGCTGTTCGCAGTTACCATGGTCTGCGCAGATAAACATAGTTCCGTTGACACTCAGAAGCGCATCTACAGCTTTTCCTACACATTCATCCACAGTCTCTACCGCTTTGATCGCTGCTGCTTCCACACCGGTATGTCCTACCATATCCGGATTGGCAAAGTTGATGATGATCACATCATATTTTTCAGATTTGATTGCTGCGCACAGCTTGTCGCATACTTCGTAAGCACTCATTTCCGGCTTCAGATCGTACGTTGCAACATCTTTAGGAGAATTGACTAAAATTCTGTCCTCCCCCTTATTCGGCTCTTCTACTCCACCGTTAAAGAAGAATGTTACATGCGCATATTTTTCTGTCTCAGCAATTCTTGCCTGTGTCATATCGTTTGCAGCAAGCCATTCGCCGAATGTGTTTGTCACTGCGATCTTATGGAATGCAACATCTTTATTCGGGATCGTTGGGTCATAATCCGAGAAGCAGACATAAGTCACATCCAGACGTTTTCCTCTTTCAAAGCCCTTGAAGTCGTCGTCACAGAAGGCATGCGTAATCTCTCTTGCACGGTCAGGTCTGAAGTTGATGAATACAATGCTGTCTTTATCCTGAATGGTTGCTACCGGCTTACCATCTTCTACTACTACAGTCGGTTTTACAAATTCATCTGTCTCATCTCTGTCATAAGATGCCTGGATACCTGTCGTTGCGCTTTCTGCTGTCAGACCCTCGCCCTTTGTCAGAGCCTTGTAAGCCAGCTCTACTCTGTCATAGTTGTTATCTCTGTCCATAGCGTAGTAACGACCACATACAGATGCAACCTTACCGACGCCAAGCTTCTTCATTTCCTCTTCAAGCTGTTCTACATAGCCTTTTCCTGATGCAGGCGGTGTATCACGTCCGTCTAAAAAGCAATGTACATAAACTTTTTTCAGATCAAATTTCTTTGCCATTTCCAGTACACCGTATAAGTGTGTAATGTGGCTGTGTACACCACCATCGGATACCAGTCCGTAAATATGCAGCGCACTGTCATTTGCCTTGCAGTTTTCCATTGCTTTTACAAGCGCCGGATTTTCAAAAAATGTACCGTCCTGAATCTCTTTTGTGATTCTTGTCAGTTCCTGATATACGATACGTCCTGCACCCATGTTCAGATGTCCAACTTCTGAATTACCCATCTGACCTTCCGGCAGACCAACTGCCATTCCGGATGCATTACCTTTTACAAACGGATATTCCCTCATCAGCTTGTCCATAACCGGTGTGTTTGCCTCAGCTACCGCATTATGGTCTTTTCTGTCATTTAAACCGTATCCGTCTAAGATCATCAATACTGTTGTCTTTTTACTCATGATTTATCTCCTTTTTCTTTCTTTTTTCGTTTCCGTCTCGCGAAATTAGTATACACGTTCCACGGCCGTTTTTCAAGATAACAGAACGAAAAAGACAGGATATACACCCGTATACCCTGTCTTCTTCCATTTCTCATTAATCTGTTGTTACAGAATTATCGTATTTCTGGATATAAACATAAATATCGTTCTGTTCATCCAGCTTTGTAGAATTTCTCTTCTTTCCACCAATAGAAACTTTGTTTGCTTTTACATAGAAGAAGTAATCTTTATATGTTTTTAAGTCCTTCACTGTGTAAGAAGCTTTTTTAGTGGTAGCAACCTTTTTGTATTTGCCACCGTCTTTAGTTGCTCTGTAAATGGTATAGTTCTTTGCACCCGGTACTTTGTTCCAGCTTAATTTTACGGATGTATCGGAAACTTTAGCTGCTGATACGTTTGCCTGCGGAATTGCAAAAGCAAGATCAGACCATGCACCATACTGTTTCTCGCCTTTCATAAATGTATATGTACGGATACGATACTGGAATGGTGTGTTCTTTATTGATTTTAAAATAAATGTCTTGGATTTTGCACGTCTGCCGTAAATGTTGTATGTCTTTACCAGCTTGTTATCAGCTTTGTAGATCTCGATCTGATAACCATTTTCATATTTTGCTGTGTTGTTCCACTGCAGTGTTACAATGTTGGACTTTACATCCCATGATGCAAGCTTCAGTCCCTTTACTGCAGGTGCTGTTGTCAGCACACGCGGATTTTCTACGCAGTTTTCAGATGCATAGAAGCTTGTTGTTACCTGTCTGATCGGATAAACTGCCAGATAGTATGCAGAATCTGCAGAAAGTCCTGTCAGTTTTACGGATGTTGTCTTAACAACCTGAATATCTTTTGCTGTTGCCTGTGTAGCGCCAAAGCGGATCAGATATCCTGTTGCGCCTGTGCTTGCTGCCCATGAAACAGTTGCTGATGTGTTGTCTGCCGCAACCTGTGTCAGTGTTGCAGGTGCCTTCGGTGCTGTCGCAACCGTTGCTATAACTGCTTCGCTGTACTTTGTACCGTCAAAAGCTCTGACTTTTACATAATATGTATTTCCTGCTGCCCAGTTTGCACCGGCTAAATTGATAAAAGTATCTTTACCGCCATTGCCTGTCAGCGCTTCTCCCGTATATGTCTTATTATCGGATGAATAAGAATATACATAAGCGGTTGCGCCCGGTACTGCAGACCATGCAACTCTGACTGCTGTCTCTGTGGAAATAGTCTGTTTTGCATCCTTTGGTGCTGCCAGAACTGTCACTGCCGCATCAGCTTTTACTGACGGAAGCAGCATCAGCGACATTGCCAGAACAGCTGCAAATGCCACCATAACTTTCTTGATTTTGATCATTTTGTTCATCTAAAATCCCTCCTTGTCTATTTGAACATTACACCCTGTCCATGTCTTTATTTTACTCTAAAATGGCAAATATAAAAAGGGAATTTCGTCGAAAGATTCTTAATCTTTTCTTAAGTAACCGATACCTCAAATCTTTTTTAACTGCAAGAAAAGCTATCCGACCTGCACATTGCAAATCAGATAGCTTTTCAGCATTTGTGACTATTCAGAACCATGCAAATCTGTAATAAACTGACCTTTTGTGGACAAATTTTTACGGATTTATATGGCGAATGGAGTTCTGAATAGTTATCAGCATTTACATTATATCATTCACTTAATCATCTTATGATCAGATAAGATTATGCGTTTACGATCTTGCCGAAATCCGGCTTTAATGCAGCACCACCAATCAAACCACCATCGATATCATCTTTGGAAAGAAGCTCAGCAGCGTTGCCTGCATTCATAGATCCGCCGTACTGGATACGAACAGCTTCTGCTGTATCTGTATCGTACATTTCAGCGATAACCTCACGGATCATCTTACATACTTCCTGTGCCTGATCAGCAGTAGCTGTTTCGCCTGTACCGATAGCCCAGATCGGTTCGTAAGCGATAACCAGTTCTTTTACCTGATCTGCTGTTACGTCTGTCAGATCCCATTTGATCTGTCTTGCGATCCACTCTTTGTATGTGCCTGCTTTACGAAGTGCAAGAGACTCACCACAGCAAAGGATTGGTTTCAGACCTGCTGCGAAAGCTTTCTTTACTTTCTGGTTGATCAGGATATCGTTCTCGCCGAAGATATCTCTTCTCTCAGAATGACCGATGATGATGTATTCAACACCCGCATCTTTTAACATAGGAGCAGAGATTTCTCCTGTGAAAGCACCCTTGTCTTCGATATAGAAGTTCTCAGCACCAAGCTTTACGTTGGAACCTTTGATAGCTTCTGCTACAGGTACGATATCGATTGCAGGTACACAGTAGACAACATCTACTGCATCGTTTACTACGAGATCCTTTAATGTGTTAACTAATTCTACTGCCTGACTTGGAGTCATGTTCATTTTCCAGTTGCCGGCGATAATTCTTCTTCTTGCCATTTTTATTTTCTCCTTAAATATTTTAATTATTCTTTGTCGTCTGCAGCGTATACGCCCGGAAGCTCTTTACCCTCTAAGAATTCCAGAGAAGCTCCACCACCTGTTGAGATGTGGCTCATCTTATCTGCAAAGCCTAACTGATTTACTGCTGCTGCGGAATCACCACCACCGATGATTGTTGTAGCATCTGTTTCTGCTAATGCTTTAGCAACTGCGATTGTACCTTTTGCAAGTGTTGGGTTTTCGAATACGCCCATCGGTCCGTTCCAAACAACTGTCTTAGCAGATTTTACTGCATCCGCATAAAGCTCTGCTGTCTTTGTACCGATATCAAGACCTTCCATATCAGCAGGGATCTTGTCAGCGTCTACAACCTGAACTTCGATCTCAGCATCGATTGGGTTAGGGAATTCTTTTGCTACTGTTGTATCGATAGGAAGAAGGAGCTTCTTACCAGCCTTCTCAGCCTTCTCCATCATTTCCTTACAGTACTCGATCTTCTCATCATCTACTAATGACTTACCGATTTCATATCCTTTTGCTTTTAAGAATGTGAATGCCATACCACCACCGATGATCAGTGTATCGCACTTCTCGATCAGGTTGTTGATAACGTTCAGCTTATCTGCAACCTTAGCACCACCGAGGATTGCTACGAATGGTCTTACAGGGTTTTCTACTGCGTTGCCAAGGAAGTCGATTTCCTTCTGCATCAGGTAACCAACTGCATTTACACCGCCTTTTTCAGAGATATACTTTGTAACAACTGCTACAGAAGCGTGTGCTCTGTGTGCAGAACCGAATGCATCACATACATAGATGTCAGCAAGATCAGCAAGCTCTTTTGCGAATGCTTCGCCGGCTTCCTGTGGCTTTGTTTCTTCTTTTCCACGGAAACGTGTATTCTGCAGAAGAACTACATCGCCGTCTTTCATAGCTGCTACTGCATCTGTAGCTGCCTGTCCTGTTACATTGTAATCTGCTACGAATGTAACTTTCTTGCCAAGCTTTTCAGATAATCTTTCAGCAACCGGTGCTAAAGACTCGCCTTCGTTAGGGCCGTTCTTTACTTTGCCAAGGTGAGAGCAAAGAATAACCTTTGCGCCATCGTTGATCAGTTTGTTGATTGTAGGAAGAGCTGCTACGATACGTGTTTCATCTGTGATCTTTCCATCTTTTAAAGGTACATTGAAGTCACATCTTACAAGTACTCTTTTTCCTTTTGCGTTAATGTCATCGACTGTTTTCTTGTTTAATGCCATTTTAAATTGCCTCCCATTTTCATTTTAAAAAAGGGTCCGGTCCATAAAAACCGACCCCTTAAAGGCTTTTATTCCTCTCCCCCCAAG
>ERZ859776.689-NODE-689-length-14940-cov-2.136715_pt1 | contig 14940 bp, 14 predicted proteins | sample MGYA00509987_ERZ859776 | MGnify/ENA primary metagenome ERZ859776 (study PRJEB30046, sample SAMN00715146) | human gut metagenome | study: EMG produced TPA metagenomics assembly of the A metagenome-wide association study of gut microbiota in type 2... | reverse complement strand
ACCGTTTTTAAAAATCCGATAACTTTATCTATAACATAAATTTTGCTTTCAGCGCTTAAATAAGACTCGTTCAATTTTCTTTCTATAACATCTGCATAAAACTCATTAACTTTATTAGAGAGTGATAAAAGATCTGTATTATCATCAACATGTATTATAATATTTCTAACACGATTTTTCTTCATTTTAATCACTCCAAATAACAAATTGAACATTTTAAATTATATTAATTTTCTTGTTTGTCCTATTACAAATAATGGGTGAAAGAATTTATTCTTTCACCCATTAGCCGTTTTTGAATACTATTTTTTGTCTGAATTATAAAACTTTTTAATCTTTTTTTTAATTACCCTTATTCTCATATATATAGCATTTTCCGTTAAATTTAATATTTGAGCAATTTCATGTACGGAATACCCTTGAATTTTATAAAAAATGATGTTCAATGAAATCTTATCAATTGATAATAATGCAAAATATAATTCTTGATTTTCAATATCATTAAGAAAATCTTCTAATGTCTTATATTCCTTTTTATATTCTTGTTGTGAAAAATATTCTATGTAATCAGTTGAAATCACTTTTTCATAATAGCAGCGTTCTGCTTTAAATGTTGTCCAATCACTCTTTCTAATCTTTTCAATTACATCTTCACTCACTCCAAATTCACGCATCTGTTTTTCTTCGGATTCTTTCCAATTCAACCATTTTCGTTCTTCTTTCGCTTTATTAAAAGCCATATTAACACCTCCAAACTTAATTTAATTTTTTGATTAAGTTTGGAGTGGCGGTGAACGTCCTGAATAAAAAAACAAAAAAAGCCGATGAATCTGTTTTATAACTAACAGAACTTTCATCAGCTTTAAATTATTCATATGTGGTAGTTTAATTAGATTAAATAAATTTGCAAATTTATTCCTATTGAAGTATGATAATGTGTGTTTTTTCGGCAAATTTAATTTATTATTACCTAAGAAAATTTTAGCCTTTAAATTGTTATATCTCAATCATTAATGCCTCCTGTTCAGTCAAAATCAAACAAGAGAATAATAAATTATGATATATAAACCTATAAAAAGAAACAAAAAATGTAGTAAAACAATAATCTTGTTATACTACAAATTATATTGTAATTCAATTTAGAATTTTGTAAAAAACAGTATTCTACTGTATTATTTTATATTTTTTATTTTATAATTAAGTATAAGATAACATTAAAAATCTACTGTTAAAGCATAAAACAAGGCGTACACTCGATAAAGAGGGTACGCCTTTTTGGTACTTGTAAACAGCTGAATGATTTGATTGTAGGTTAAATAATTAAAATCAATCGGAGGATTTACAATGAAATCATTATATGAAGAAATGATTGGAAGTTATGTTGAGGTTGGAGATATTAAAGTTCCTGCTCTTATATCAACTGATACAAATTATGAAATCGGTTTTTGGGAACAAAGGCATAAGAAGTATTTGAAAGAAAATCATAGAGTAATTTATTATAATTTGCTTACAAGCGGAAAATTAAATTCATATCTGTACGATATTGATATTAGAGCGAAAGAACAATATGATTTACTTGTTAAACAGTTTTCTAAAAGGCAAGGTGTTACAGAGCACTCAAAGCAGAAAATCAAATGCTATGGGTGCAAAAAATGAACAATATTGCAAATCAAGCAAGAGAGATTGTTAATAAAGAAATAATATATAAATAGCAGATAATAGCGGTAAGAGAAAATCTTATCTCTATTTTTTCTAAAAAAACACATTGACAAATATCAATCTATTGCATATAATATATATAGATAATTATCTATGGAAGTGATAAAATGAGCATTGATGAAAAGAGAACAGCTATTATTTTCAAAGCCCTTTGTGATGAAAATAGAGTGAAAATTCTTAAACTTCTTGGTACAGGTGAAAAATGTGCCTGCAAAATTCTTGATGAATTGAATGTTACCCAGCCAACACTTTCACATCATATGAAAATATTATGTGATAGTGAAATTGTTTTTGGCAGAAAAGAAGGCAAATGGATGTATTATTCAATTTCTGAAAGCGGTGCAAATCATGCAAAAGAAATCTTAAATGAATTGACTGCAGTCAATAGTGAAGATTGTAGTTGCTGTAAATAAGTCGTGTAACTATACACGATTTATTTTAAAAAATATATATCGACATATTTCTATTTGTTTATATGAAAGGATGATGTTTATGCAAATTATAAAAACCATATGGGACTTTATTCAAGATCAGGTTCTTGGAATGCAATGGCTTAATGGAGTTATTGCAAAACTATTAGGACTAATCGGATTGGATGTTGAAAGTAAAATCGGCAGCAGTATAAACTTCTTCGTTTATGATACTTTTAAAATAGTGGTATTATTATGCTTTTTGATTTTCATTATTTCTTACATTCAAAGTTATTTTCCACCCGAAAGGACAAAACGGATACTTGGCAGATTTCATGGTATAGGTGCAAATATTATTGCTGCACTTTTAGGTACAGTTACTCCGTTCTGCTCTTGTTCTTCAATCCCTCTTTTCATCGGCTTTACAAGTGCAGGCTTGCCGCTTGGTGTTACTTTTTCATTTCTGATTTCATCACCTATGGTGGATTTAGGCTCTCTTGTTCTTCTTATGAGTATATTCGGGTGGAAGGTTGCAGTAATCTATGTTGTTGTAGGTCTTGTCATTGCTGTTTTAGGCGGTACAATTATCGAAAAATTACACCTTGAAAATCAGGTTGAGGAATTTATCAGAAATGCCAATACAATTGATGCACCTCAGGAAGAAATAAAGGCAAAAGACAGAATTAAATTTGCTAATGAACAGGTTGTCGGTACATTAAAAAAAGTTGCACCTTATATTCTGATAGGTGTAGGTATCGGTGCAATTATTCATAACTGGATACCACAGGATTTCATTGTAAAAATTCTCGGCGATAACAATCCGTTTGGTGTAATCATTGCAACCATTGCAGGCATACCAATGTATGCAGACATATTCGGAACAATTCCGATTGCAGAAGCATTGCTTGCTAAGGGAGCATTACTTGGCGTGGTGCTTTCATTTATGATGGGTGTTACAACTTTATCACTGCCGTCTATAATAATGCTTCGCAAGGCTGTAAAACCGAAGTTGCTCGGCGTTTTCATTACAATTTGTACGGTTGGTATTATCATTGTAGGATATTTCTTTAATTTAATACAGCCCTTAATTATTTAGAATGAGAGGTAGAAAAAATGACACACATTGAAAAATCACAAGAATTATTCGCCAATAAGTTTCACTGTTCGCAGGCTGTTTTAGCATCATTTGCCGAAGAATTAGGATTAACCGAAAAACAAGCACTTAAATTAGGAGCTTGTTTTGGAGGTGGTATGTGCAAGGGCGAAGTTTGCGGTGCTTGCACAGGTGCATTAATGGTACTGGGGTTAAAATTCGGTCAATGCGAAGTTGACGATTTAGACAGTAAAACAAAGACTAACAATATAACCATAAAATTCCTTGAAACATTTAAAAAAGAAAACGGCTCATATATGTGCAAAGATTTATTAGGCTGTGATTTAGCAACATCTGATGGACAGTTGTATGCCAGAGAGCATAATTTGTTTACAGGGTTTTGTCCTAAAATGGTGACTTCTGCAACCGAAATAGCAGAAAAACTGTTACTTGAAAATGAGTAAAAATAATAATTGGAGGTATTTATAATGTCATTATTTAATTTTGGTAAGAAAAAGGAAGAAAAGAAAGCACCTGATTGTGCTTGCAGTTGCGGTGGTGCTTGTGAAACAGGAGAAATTGATATTTCAAATGATTGCTGTCCTGACGCTAATAACGGAATATGCTGTATTAAAGTACTTGGTGCAGGGTGTAAATCCTGCCACGAACAATATGAAAATGCAAAAGCTGCTGTTAAAAATTTGGGTATTGATATTGAAGTTGAATATATAACAGATTTACAAAAGGTTATGACCTATGGTGTTATGAGTATGCCTGCCATTGTTGTTAATGATAAGGTCGTTTCAATGGGCAAGGTATTGAAAACTGCGGATGTTGAGAAACTGCTCGATAAACTGCAAAAATAAAGAAGGTAAATGAATTGAAAAAAGTTGCTTTTATATGTGTGCATAATTCGTGCAGAAGTCAAATAGCAGAAGCTCTCGGAAAGCATTTGTTAGGAGATAAATTTGATTTTTATTCGGCAGGTACTGAAACTAAACCTCAGATAAATCAAGATGCTGTTAGATTGATGAAACAGCTCTATAACATTGATATGGAAAAAACGCAGTACAGCAAAACTATTGATGAAATTCCTGCACCTGATATTGCAATATCAATGGGTTGTGATGTAGGTTGCCCTTTCATTGATAAAGGCTTTGATGATGATTGGGGAATACCTGATCCGACAGGACAAAATGATGATGTTTTTGTAGAGGTTATAGAAAGAATTAAAACTAACATTATTAATTTAAATCGTTAACTGATACAAACTCATACAAAGTTATAGCAAAAAGATCTTGCTTAATTTTATTGACAGCGTTAAAAGTATCTGTTAATATTTGAATATAAAACTGAATAGAAACATTTAATATAATAAAAAGTTTGATTAAAAATCAACGATTAATTCCACGTTGCAAATGAGGTGTATATACGCAGCAGGACATTAAATAAAATAGTATTTAAGTCCAGACATTACTTATAGAACGAGAGCAAACGCTCTCGTCTATTTGTGATGTTTGGACTTTTTCTTTTTGTGCTCAGCACAATATATCTTGCCCTCTGCAAGAGCCCACTGACATCTTTGTAAAGCTTGCTTTGAAAGTGTCATAGTGGGTTACGCACTTTACTAAAAGTGTGTAACGAAAAGTATGAATCAAATAATATGATTGGAGATGATAAAATAGCAAAACAAAATTATTCGGTTGCAAGAGTTGTAACGCATAACAAAGATGATATTGGTAAATTTGAACGGCATATAGAACACAAGAATGATAACTATGCAAATATGAATGTTGACCTTTCTCAGTCTCATAGAAACATACAGTTTAAGAAATGTGATTGTACCTATAACGATAAATTGAATGAGATGGTAGAATGTAAACAAATATCCCTGCGTGGTCTGAAAGCCGATGTAAAGATCTATGACGAAATGATATTTGATGTTATTACAGAATATTTTGAATCACACGGCGGATATGAATTTGCAAAAAAATTTATGAGCAGGCTTTTCACTTTGCCGAAAAAGAAATGGACAGTAAATATATATTATCTGCCGTTATGCACGCAGATGAAATTAATCTCGCTGCAAGTGATAAATACGGTTATCCTGTTTATCATTATCATTTGCATATTGTAGCACTTCCTGTTGTTCAAAAGGAAATCAAGTGGTCAAAGCGTTGTAAAGATAAAGCATTGGTCGGAACCGTTAAAGAGGTTGTTAATCAGGTCAGCCATTCAAAGAAATGGAAATCTGAACAAATCGTTGATGAGAACGGAAACAAAATACTTGTTCGCTCATATAGTTTGTTACAGGATAAGTCCTTTGACTATATGCAGAATGCAGGTTTTATAATTTTGTGAGAGGAGAAAAAGGCAGCACAAGAGAAAATCTTTCTGTACTGCAATATCAAATCAGCAAGGATGAGGAAAGACTGAAAGATATTCAGAAGAAAATAGAAATTATTGAACCTGCACAGATTGAATACAAAAAGATTGATGAAATCGGAAAGAAAACTTTTACAGGTAAGGTTTAGATGTCAAATGATGATTATGACAAGCTCACAAGCCTTGCAAAGGAAGCTTTGGTGTTCTATTTCATATCTTTCATATCGCTTTTTAAAATAAGAATTGCTTTTTTTCCACAATATTAAACACGCAACTATAATTAAAATTGATATAAAAATACACCCACGAACTGTATGCTTCATTAATATCAACTCACTATATATTTAAGTAAAATTTCATTTAATTTATTTCTATAATTGGATAAGTTTTTGGCTTCTTCAGCACGATAATAATTAAATTGATTCAAATTTAAATTATATAGTTTTTTATTGATTTTTGAATATTCATCAATTACAGGATTTTTAAATATTTGAATTATTAGCAAGAATAATACACAATTAAAAAATATTATACAAATGATTTTCTTTTTCATATTATACTTACCTCTAAAAACCTATGACTTGGATTTTTAACTAAATGACTATCTTATTTTTTTCAATACACATTATGTTAGTTACTAAATTCATCATAATTAATACCTTTTTTAAAGAACTCTGTAAGATGCAATTATAGATTCAATATTACGTTTATTTTTAGAAGCGATTTTGTCTAACTTCTAATTTTATTATATTTTTTTGACTTTATTAAAAATCCTTTTGTAATGATTTTTGAGCGAATTCCATTATATATGTCCTATTTATATTGTAATTTTTATTTTCAATATAATTTCCTTGAGCATACTTTTTAAGAAATGATTCTAAATAATTTTTGTCATATTTTAACATATATTCATATGAATATTCTAAAAATTCAAAATAACCTGTACCAATTAGCGTTTCTAACACTTGCGTTAATTTTTGATTTTCTTTCAGTGTTACAATATCTTTTGATAAAACACAAATTGGTTTATTATTATCCATATACATAATAGCTTGTGTATCATAACTAAATATTTCATTGCCATGATTTACTATTTTTCCAATAGATTGTGAGTTATCTTTCTCAACTTTTAATATAGTTTTATTTTCATAAGTTATATAGACTATATTTTTGGAATAAACTAAAATATCTTTATTATAGCCGTCTGAACGATAAATTTTTATTACTTTGTAATTTTTATCATAATTTTTTTGTTCTTGATAATTTAATGTTTCTGTACTTTCAACTATTACTTTATGTAATAAATTTTTTGGCAATAAAAAGCCTTTTATTATAAACAATAAAATAAATATAATAATAATTGAAAAAATACGAGCAATAATTTTAGCTTTACTTGTATCTGATTGTATAGTTCTAACAACCATACTACTAAATATAAAGTAAAGAATTATTATAGAAATTATATTAAATAATAATGTATACAATGATATTTTAAAAGAAATGTTTTGAAGTTCATCTTGAATAGAAATCGTCAAATATTTTTTGCTTAAATAGTTTATATATTCAATACTTTGAGTTACTTTAGAAACGGAAATAAAAATATACAATACTGAAACCAAGCACATAATACAAATTAAATATACAGTTTTTTTATTAAATCTAATTTTTTTAGAATACAATCTACTTTTCTTAAAAACAAAAAGAAATAGTATAATATTAAACGATAAATCCACTATAAATTGTTCAGCATAAGTATATTTCCATTGAGGAGTAATACTTATAATTATATCAAATATTAATCTTACAGGTAACATGCAAACAAAGTCTATAACAATATTCTTAAAAAAGTCTTTAATAAATAGATATTTTTCATTGAAAAAAACATATTTAAATATTATATTTACAATGATTATATATAGTATTAATAAAATAAATTTTGTTATAAAATCAGGAGTATATTTATATGCTGAATTCATCAATCGTACATCAAATAAATTTTTTGGATATGGCACAAATATAAAATAACAAACTTCATATATAAATAACGAAAATAATGGTATAATATGATTTTTAACTCTTTTCAATTTTTATTCTCCCCCAATTTATAAAATACTTATTTTGCTCCATCTCATTATATGATATAAATTTATATTCCATTTTTTTATCACCTAAAAATATTATATTAAAAAAAGATAACAGGAACAAGGATCAATACCATTGTTCCTGTATTTTTATAATAAAATATTTCACAACATTATTAAATTATCATCTATGACTAGTTCTGTTCATAAATTTTATTAAACATATCCACAAAATTTTGTTCTAGATTAATACTATCGGATAATTTTAACTCAATAAGTGGAGTATAGTCAAACAAATAAGACCAGCCAGATCTTCTGACTATTTGTACTTTATCATTGGCATATAACAAAGGAGCAGCTATTACATCTCCATTATCATTAATCCATAGCTGTGCAAAAGATCCATTGCTAGCATGCCTTTTATCAACTGTAACCATAATGTCATAAAAATATGATTTATCAGTTGAATTACCAGTTAATTCAGAATATACCTCTTTTGCAGCATTTGATATACTAATTTGCAAAGGTACGTTGCCACTATTATTTATAAACGCACTGGTAGGAAGATCATTTGCATACGGTGTATACGCTCTTTCAACATCTGTAGAGGTTGCTGTTATTATTACCTTTCTAGCATCATTCTTTTCGGTTTTATAAAATGTAAAAGATACACTATTTTTTGTAATTGAACCATTAATTAATTCAATTATGCCACCTATTGCACCAAATGCATCAGTTACAGTCTGAAATGATTTTTTTGTTTTAAATTCTTCTTTTAAATATCCATTTTTAGTAAAAGTATATAAATCTAATTTGCTAGTTCCATCATGTTCTGGATCATCAGATATGCTGTTTTCCTTACCATGTATATAACCAAGTAGATTAAATTCTGTTTTACTTTCAGGTACAAACTGCTCAAACATCTCATATACTGGTTCATACCAGTACGGATTTTGTCTGCTCCTTATTGTAGGTACATCAATTTTATAAACTTCGCCTTTATAAACTATTTGACCAAACGGGTTTGTATCTGTTTTTGCAGTTGGATCAGACCATGCAATTAACGAACCGTCATACTCGTTTTTATCAATATCGCATGTCAAATTATCAAGTGAAAAATGGATTTCCTCATTATCCGGAATGCCGTCCCCATCAGTATCTTTTAAATACGGATTAGTATTAATAGGTTTACCATTAGGTAAAAGTCCATAAAGCTCAACAATATCAGGAATACCATCACCGTCCGAATCTTCACCGATAAATTGCGGTGGTGTATAAATTTCTTCACCTTTTTGATAAGCTAAATCACTTGCACTTGCTATACCATATACACTGCCGCCTGTAACAGATGCGATATTTATAAGGGATTCACCCATTGTATAGCCGCCCATATCAACTACATTTACTGTAACATTACTCAGATTATAGTTATCAATATTATATGTAAATGTAGTATTTCCATTTGTCAATATGATAATACGATTCATATCGGCTGAACTGCTATTAGCTATATATAACGCATCTTCAAATGCAGGAACTAAATTTGATTTTGCTCCGCTGTCCCATATATATGAGCTTAATATTGACAGTGCAGAGTTTTTATCCGTTAATCCTGTCATTCCTCTTGTACCGTATTCAGAATATGTGATAACGGCTGCTCTGTCCTCGCTCATCATTCCGTTTACTATATTTGAACAGATATTGAGTCTTTGATTAGATGAGTCTATGTTCCCCATGTCTGAACAGCAGTCAATTACAAATATCGTGTTCATTTCTTTATAAGAAGTCGTACCGCCATTCCACATCTTGCGAAGCTCAGTAAAACTTGCTTCCCAGTTTGCATACCATTTTTCACTGTCTACAATAATATACTGTGAAAAATGAGTAGTTTTTGTACTGATAGTTGATTGTACTCTATTGCGGGTTGTAGGCATTTCTTCAAATATCTGTTCTTTTTCATTATACCAAAGGATAATTAAATTGTCAAATTCTGTATCTCCTAATTTCGACTGGTCAATCTTAAATGTTATTCTTGCTTCATTAAACTTTGTAGAAGTTTCAAAATTGAAAGGCTCACCGATCATGGCAAATACATCTGAGGACATAGCGTCAATACCGTACATACTCTCAATTTTCAGATTTCTTTCCAGACTGCCGTTTGTACTCATGCTCACATTTATTTCTGTTATTGCTTCATCATAGGTACTGACCTCTTGTTTCTTATACTGTCTGAAAACTTCATCACCGTCAAGTATTCCGTTTCCGTTGGTATCGGGATTCAGAGGGTCAAAATATACTCCGTTTTTCTTGTATATTGTACCGTTATAGCCTTCTTCACCGTCTAATAATCCGTCATTGTCTGTATCGGAATTGAGTGGATCAGTCTTATATTTTTTGATTTCATCTCCGTCTAATAGTCCGTCATCATCAGTATCAGGATTAAAAGGTCCCGTCTTATTTTCATATTCGCCTAAGTTATTTAAATTATCATTGTCAAAGTCCTCATCAGCGTCAGAAACACCATTTTCATCTGTATCGACTTCAAGAGGATCTGTGTTCAGTGTAAGTACTTCATAACCGTCGGGAAGCTTATCGCCATCGGTGTCAGGATTAAGTGGGTCAGTGTCTATAACCTTTTCATAAATATCAAACAAATCATCTTCGTCAGTATCGCCTAGCCAGTCCTCCGGTAAATATTCTAAGTCGCTAAAGTCATAAACTTCTGATTGAGTTCCGATAAACCTTGCAATATTATCATTGCCGTTTAGGTTTATACTGTTTCCGTTGATTATGATTTTGTCTGCAATAATAATACCGTTTATTGAAACATTAGGGGAGTTGATTATCAGCGTTCCAAGCGGTGCATAAATAAGCCCGTTAATATTTGCTGTGCTGTCATTTTCAATTGTAATATTTCCGTACTTTGAGTAAACAACAGAAGTATTTGCGTTCTTAACTTCTCCTGTTACATTTATATTCATAAGCGTTCCTATATTGGAATTCAACGCTACATTTCCGTCTAGTTCAATGTTTCTGTATGAAAAAATAGGACTGTTTATATGTATGTTCATTTCTGATTTTACATAACCGTCCTCATAAAGTTCGCAGTTTTCAGTAAAGTATTTTTCATGAATTTTCGTATCAGCATAAACATGCTTAACTCTTTTTTCTATATCATTACCTGTTGTAATTTTACCGTTGATGTTTTTGCCGTAAGCCGTTATATTGGCTTCTTTGTTAGTATGAACATCACCGTTAATACACAAATTGCCTGCATTGATTTCAATGCCGTTACGACCGAAAATATTATATGGGTACTTGTCCGTTTCTTCGGCAGATATAGTAAGCTGAGTAAATGTTGGTATAATAATAGTGACTACTGTTAGAATTGAAATAATTCGTTTAAAGATATTTCTTTTGTTAATCATACATGACTTCCTTTCAAAATTTTAGTTTTTTGTTTCACGATGTGTTAAATTAATTCACAATCTTTTTGCATTAGCTTAACCTCCTATAATTTATATTAAATACCATTTGTTGGTATTATAATTACATATTATCATTAAATAAAATTCGTTTCAATAATTTTTGAATTATTCTGTATAATTTTATGTGATTATACAAAATATTAGCATTTATTTGTATAAAATCACATAAAAAGAGAGAGCACAGAGTTATTGTTTCTGCACTCTCTTTATTGCTGATAAAGATTATTTTATATAATCAATCTACTTCACATTCTTATACACAACTTTTTTGCCTATCAAAATTTTAGCGTTTCTCACTCCGCTGCCTTTTAGCTGTTTTTTCAGGCTCTTAGCTACTTTCTTGTTCTTGACATAAAACTTTATGCCTTTTTTGGTGTTTTTAAAGGCTTTCTTATATACTCCTGTTTCTGAATTATATGAATCTTTTAAAATTTTAGGAGCTTTCTTTTTATTGTTGATTATCACTTTAGATAGTTTTTTACAATCTGCAAATGCCGACAACCCTATGCTTTTTAAATTTTTAGGCAAGGTTATTTTCTTTAAAGATTTACATTGCCAAAATGCACCCTCACCAATTGTTTTTACAGTTGGTGGAATATTGATTTTATTTAAGCGAGAACACTTAGAAAATGACATCATACCAATTTTTTTTAACTTTTTTGATTCTATTTCTACATTTCTTAATTTTTTATTAGCATAAAAAGCCTTTGGCCAAATAGCAGTTGTATTTTCACCAATTCGTACATATTCGAGTTTTTTGCAATTTCGTGCTAAGTTATACCACACTATTTTTAAATTATCTGATAAGTATAATTTTCTTATATTATTTCTTTTTTTTAGATCATAAGCTTCCTCCACACTGCTTGGCATTTTATATTCTGTCATATTATTTCTATCAGGATATAATTTCATTTCTTTCATATCCTTTGAATATAAAACTCCATCTTTTGAACATAAATAGGGATTATCTTTATCGACTTCTATATTCCGTAAACTTATTAATCTAAGAGGTTCATCGAAATCAGGATTATCTACACAATGTATTGGTAATCTATCAATAGTTTTAGGTATAAAAATAGTATTTACTTTTAAGTTTTTTACTTTAGGAGCATCATCTAAACCTATAAATCCTATATAATCTATTTTTTTTCCTTTATATTCTACCGGGAATTCAATACGCTTTATTTCTTGTTTTGAACTTGCTTTTTTGTATAAAGCATTTAGTATTGATCCATTAAGCTGATATATATATCTAAAATCACCATTGTCCTCATAATCATTATTTGCTGAAACAGGACTTATTGCTATTAACATTAAAATTGTTGCACTCAATATAATTGAAACTATCTTTTTCATAATTGTATCCTACTTTCTATCTTTATAACTATCAAACTTATATAATTTGACACTGCCTTTGCTTATTAAAATATTACTGAATGCCTTTGCATAATTATTTAAATAATTCTTTGATACACTTTTAGCTGCTCGGTATCTCTCAGGACAAAAATTAACATTATCCTCATACCTTGAATTTGATGATTCTTTCATATAGAACTTTATTTTTCTAAAAGTCAAAACTTGAAGGTCTGTTGCCTTAAATAAACAGCCCCAATCTAACTTATTATCATATTCTGTTTTATGTGCATTTTGAGTTATTTTTTTAATTCTATTATTAAATTCTAAAGCTTTTTCATCAGAACTTATCATAGGATCGTCATATACAGACTTTTTTACTTCATAAAAAAATTTAGTTGCAACAAATTCATTCATGCCAAATCTTGATTTATGATCATCAGGATCATTTGAAAACTTAGCTACTTTATAATGTCTGTCTTCTTTAGGCACTTTGTTAAATGTATACTTTGGAACAATAGTTGCATGAGCATATGTATCTCCGATTAAATGCATTATAAATCCCATCACCAAAAACTTTTTATTTGTGGCTGTTAATTTAATGCCTTTTCCTTTAAAATAATTTGTTTGTTCTTTAATCATATATTCAGCAGAATCTATTCCTTGTTTTAGATTGTTTTTTTCATTTATCATCGTATCACTAGTTGATTGATAAGCTTTTACCTTATCAATATCTGCTTTTACAGTTTTTGCAGCACTAGCAGCAGTATTGCCTTTTCCAATCAAATTTGCATATTTCCATAAAAATTTTAAACTCATTACATAATTTGATTTGCCATGAAAAACATCCGTATCTTTGTATTTCTTTGTTCTATCTGCCAGTTTTGATGTTTTCGCCATATAATTTATGTTAGCCTGCGAAATGCCTGAATTCTTTGATACACTTTTAACAATTACTTCATGTTCGCTTGCACTCCACAACCCCTCAACAACAATATCCGCTTGGTCTGAATAGTCGGGAACAGCTTCGTTGTTTTCAAGCTTTTCAACTGCTTGTTGGCCTTTGGTGTAGCTTTTTGAATACTCGTCATAAATCTCTAAAGCATATTCACAGTCGATAAGTCCTGCGTTTGTCCCCTCAACTTCTTTAGATGAGGTTTTTAAAAGCCCTCTGATAAAGTCGTTTGACTTCGTTTTGTCCTTTGCTTTCAGCATTGCTGCCGCTCCTGTTACCTGTGCTGTGGCTATGCTTGTTCCGCTTACGCCTATTGTACCATAGAACAGCCCTGTTGTACATACCTGTTCGCCCGGTGCTAAAAGTTCAAGCTCTGTGCCTGTTGATGTAAGCTCAGCTAGCTTGCCCTCTGCATTTATTGAGCCTACAGCTATCACTTCATCATATGCAGCAGGATAATTAATGTCTTGATGTTCGGTATTTCCTGCCGCCGCTATCAGAAGTATTCCCGCTGCTTCGGCGTCTTTAATTGCCTGATGCAAAACCGCTGAATTTACAGTTGTTCCGAAACTCATATTGATTATATCCATATCGTTTTCAATGCCCCAATAGATACCCTCTACTATTCGGCTAAGCGGTGACTTCAAATTCTCGTCAAACGCCTTGACAGAATAAATTTCAGCGTCAGGGAAAACACCCTTTATTCCGTCTTTATTGTCTTTAGCACCAATAAGCCCTGCAATTCCCGTTCCGTGACCGTTTGCGTCAACAAACATTGGGCTGACTTCCTCCTCTCCCGGAACAAGATTAACCTCACCCATGATATTTATATCATCTGTATAGGATACTCCGCTGTCTAAAACCTCGACTTTTACGCCAGTTGGTTTTGCTTCTGAATTATCTGCACCGATGGCTTCTAAGTTCCATTGTTCAGCAGGAGCAGATAAATTCTTTTTGTATTTTGATTTCTTTCCGCTGCCCTCAAGGATAATATCCTCACTTACTGCTATTACACCAGACTGCTGTTCCAATCTTTCCGCCTGATGTTCGGTCAGCTCACAGCTTACTGCTTCATCACCGAAAAGAATTTCACCGTCGAACTGCGACTGAATCTTCTTTCCGTCTTTTTCGGTTTCGGTCAGAACTATGTAGTTTTCCTTTTCGCCCGAAAACACAGGCTCGTCGGCAAAAGCCGAACTCTGTACAAAAACCGAAACACTCATCGCCATACAAACGGCAATACTTATTGCTTTTTTCATGTCAACACTTCCTATGTCAATTTTATTTGTAACTACTATATAATACCATTAATTACTCTATATTTGAAATATATTCTGTTAATTATTTATTATATTTACTAGTTACTGTTAATTAAGCGTTTTAAAAAGCAAAAAGTCTCACCTTTTTTGAAATTTTTTTTAAAAAAACAAGGATACAGCGTAATATTACCACTGTA
>ERZ859776.687-NODE-687-length-14965-cov-45.750503_pt1 | contig 14965 bp, 4 predicted proteins | sample MGYA00509987_ERZ859776 | MGnify/ENA primary metagenome ERZ859776 (study PRJEB30046, sample SAMN00715146) | human gut metagenome | study: EMG produced TPA metagenomics assembly of the A metagenome-wide association study of gut microbiota in type 2... | reverse complement strand
GTAAAATCATCATTAGCAAGAGGCTCTGGAGAAGCAACACGACCAATCTCATCCTCTACGGGGGGTCTCATTGTTGCTGTGTCAGAATTGTCTTTAGCAGCTATATCATTAAGAATATCAAGTTCTTGTTCAAGAAGACTTCCTTTATTAACATTAATACCAATAATATCCATTATAACTTCAAGTAATTTACGAAGTAAAGACTTATCAGTTTTATTTTTAAGAATAGCACCATCAGCATTTATTTCATTAAGCTGTCTAATTAATAAAGGATTTGTTAAACTTTCAACAACAAATTCTTCAAGAGCAAGAACTTTATCAGCACGAATATTTAAGAATCTTGTATAAACATCTTCATTAGGATGATTTTCACGAACATATTTTTCATAAGCATTATATATTACTTCTAATTTATCAAGAGCATCTTTACGAGAATAAACATTATTAAGTTGTTGGTGAAGATTTTCATGAACTATTCTACGTAAAGCCCAACTATAACTTTGTTTATTAAATTGATTAGCATTAATATCTATTTCATTCGTAGCAGGATTATATTGAGCATAAACTTCATTACCAGCTTCATCAGTCAATTTTGATTGAACATTGATAAATTTAGGTATAATGCCAATATTATCAAGAGCATTGAGTTTATTTAACGCAACTTCATTTCCTGCAAATATGGCTCTAAAACTATCAGCAACAGTAGTGTTTTGATTAAGACGACTAACCAATTCATCAGAATCAAATTTACTATTTAAATCAACAGATTGTTCTTGAGTTGTAACAGGAGTAGCTACATCAAAACGAATATTAACACCAACATATTTATTCTTAGTATAATTAGCACCATTTTTATCTTTATCGAGTTTAGTTTTAATCAAACCATTCTCGACAAGAAATTGTTGATAACTATCATATTCTTTTTTATATCCGCCAACTTCAATAATAGTTTTATTATTTTCTCGTCTAATATATTTTCCATCAATCGTATTAAATGTTTTGTCTTTAGCAAAAGCAAATGGAATATTAATATTTGCGTTATCACAAAGACTATCAATACAATTAATAAATTCTCTATTAGTACGAATAAAATCTATTCTTGACGAATACTTATAAGACGGAGCAGTAGCGCCAGCTTGACTACTTCGATTTCTAATTAGATTTATATCAGTATTATAACTAACATTACGACCACGAGTCCCGTTAGCTTCATTCAAGATTATTAGTCCATGAAATATATTATTATTTTTAATAGAAGTATTACCATCATTACGAGTAGTAAAACCAATCATAATATTTCCATTATTTGTCTTATTGGCTTTAATCCCTTCAAACATTCCAGACTTACCCATAAGTTGATTAAGACGTTCCATAACATCATCAACTTTAGGATTATTTTCAATCCAATCTTGAACTATATCAAATACTTCTTTTTGAAGAGCAGCACGAATTTCTTTAGCTTCTTTATTTTGAAGTTGTTCAAAACGAGGCTTAGCTATTTGAGCAATATCATAACCGCCATGTCCATCCATTATAGCAAAGAAAGAAGTACCAACAAGATTACTCTTAACAAATTCTCTATTTATTCGTAAATCGTTTTCATCATTAATTTGAATACCGGCAGCACTTGTTACAGTAGCAAGTTTAACTTTATCTTCGTTATAATCATCAAATACTTCACGAATATCATTATCGGCAATATCTTTCAAAACTATATTTCCTTTACTAACATCAGCAACTCTAAAAGTTCCTTTTGTTTTATTACGAGCAAATTCGTAAGTTTGAACAAAACTGCCAGCGATTTTATCAAACCAATTATTTACATTTCCTGTAATATCATCAGGGTGCATAATAGCAACACCAACAATATCAGTAAAATGTTTTACTAAATCGAATACAGCATCATCGTCTTTTTCATTATAAATAGCAAGTTCTTTGCTATCAATAAGTGGAAGTATTTCTTTTACAAGACGTTTAACTTCTTCGTTATTTCTAACATCTTCGCCTCTACTATTAAGCTGATATATAAGTTGATTAAGTTTTACGGATTTAGCAACAACATCTTTCTTATTATTAATAACATCTAAAACATAATCTTTAAACTTACATTGAACACCAGCATTACTATCAACAATAATATCGTATTTCCAACCGCGATTGACATGGCTAAGCATTCCTGTATTTTCATCATAACGAGGAATACCCATATAACCAATAGTTGCTCCGTTCTTACGACCGATATAAATACGACCATTACTTGCTTTACCAATAAGTTCTTCGCCAGGTTGAAGTTGAGTAATATTTACATATTGTTCTTCATTAGTATCAATACTGTCAACATTAATATTATTAAACGGATTAGTTACTAACCAATTAGCACGAATTTCAGCGTGACGTTTAATACGATTAGCTTTAGCTTCACGATTAAGTCTTGTCATTGATTCATCATCAGTGGCAACATATTTAGTATTATCGTCGCTAACAATATAATTAGTTATTTCGTCAAATAGATATTGAGCAATAACATCAACTTTTGACATATCATAAATATAAGAAACTAAATCTTCTATATTAAAATAAGTCTTACCGTCAATATCAACACCATAAGTAATACCATTTTCATTAGCGGTTTCAACAAAACGTTTAATAACATTTTCTATATTACCACGATTACCAATTCTACGATTCATTATCGCAAGCATCGCTGCACGCAACATAGTTTTATCGTTATCATCAATAGCACTATTTCGAGTTCCTTGATTATCATAAGAAAGTTCATCTCCATAAAGACCATTCATAATACTGTACCAAACTACATCAGCAGTTTCTTTATCAATACCATTTGCAATAGCATCATGAATATATTTATCATAATATGCCATTATAGTTTCAGCATTTTCGGTAAGAATATCTGGAATATTAACTCCAATCCATTCAAGAGCAAAATCATTAACAGCAAAATCATCCCAAACTTTTTGAGCAGTAGCAGGCTCATCAGTTTTATCCTCTACGGGGGGTGTTCCTTGTCCATTTTCATTATCGACAGGAACTTCTGTTTCGGCAGATTCAGCAGTAGTTTGACCAGCAGGCGGTTGTTCAGTAGCAGCAGTAGTTTCAGTAGATTCAGTAGTTCCAGCCGCTTCATTAATCGCTTCTTTCAGACCCCCCGTAGAGGATTGGTTTGGTTCAGTCTTATCCTTTTCTTCTTCTTTAGAGGTGTTATCAACAGCAGCATCAGCATCAGTTTCTTCTCCAATATTTTCTTCTACTACATCATCAGCAGTTTTTCTATATTCGTCAGCAGCTTCTTTCTTTTTCTTTTTATTATTAATAAAATTATTAATTCTCGAATCACTAATATCAGAAGCAACAAATACTTTTTTCAAAATATCAAGTTTCTTTTTATCTGCATCTTCAATAGCGTTTTCGTCATTAATATTATCACCATATTTATCATAAAGTTGACCATATTCTTCAAGAGCGTTGTTGATAATCTTTCTACGAGATTCATCAAAAACATTCATATAATGATTAACTTGCTTTTTAAAATCAGCATCGGTATCACGAGCATTTGCTCTATCTAACTTAGTATTAAGATTAGTTCTATATTTATTATAAGCAATATTATATTCTTCTGAATATTTTTCTCTAAATTCTTTAGCTTTAGCTTCATTTTCTTTATCATTAAAATCATATCCAGCAGGAGCGTTATTTTCAAGATAAGCAATTTCATTATCTATTTGCTCAATCATATTTCGAGTATCATCATTCTGTTCAGAAGTTTGAAGCAAAGATTTATGATTACGAAGAGTAGTAAGTTTATTAACATAAGCTAAATTTTCAACAGCAGCGAAATATTCAGGATTAATATTTTGATTAGAAGCAACTTTTTCATTGAAAAGATTTTCAGCATATTGATTAATTTGCTTATTGTATTCATTTGTATTATTGGCATCAATATGTTGTTTAGCAATTATTTGTGCAACATTCATAGAAGCACCAAACTTAAGAGCTTTATTAACAGAATTAAGATATAAATCTTTAGTTTGTTTTATATCATTCTTAACTTGTTGTTGAAATTTAGTAGCTTCTTCATTACTAAGACCAAACTTTTTGGCATAACCAGTACGAAGTTCGTCACTATCAATATAGGTTTCAAGAAAATCCATATTACCTGTATTAATAGCATTAATAGCTAAAGCAGAAGTATAATTCTTACGAGCAATATCTTTAAGAAGTTCTTTTTCAGATTCACTTTGAATTTCAGTAGCTTCTCCTTTTTTGTCTACATTAAACGAGTTTTTATTGTTATTAATTGCAGACATTTGTTCTTGATATTGTTGAGCAAGAAGAGCACGATTAGTTATTTCTTGTTCACGTTGTTTTTCACCGGCAACAAATTCTTTATTAAATTTACGGTTATAAATTTCTCCTGCTTTACCAGCAATACCAGTAAAAGCAACACCGCCTAAAACACCCCAAAAAGCACTTTCCCACATGTGAGCATCAGAAAGATAATCTCCTAAAGTTTTAGTATCAGTATTCTTATCAAATGCAAGTTTAGCAAGTTCCATACCTTTATTTTGTGCTATATAGTTTATAGCTTCTTCAACTCCCTCAGTCCATTCATTACGAGCACCATGAAGAATGTCATAACCAAGATTGTTTACTAAAGTACGAGCTTTTTCAAGTTTAGTTAAACTTGCGGCATTAGAAGCAGCAATTTCATCAGCAGTCATACCAAATTGTTTTGCAGCTTTATTATTAAGATTACGAAGTTTACTACTTTTACTGAGAACAAGAGAAGATTTAACAAGATTTCTTAATCCATATAATTGGGCAATATCAAAACCTAAATTAAGCCAATCGGTAGCAAAAGTTTCTCCAGCAGCATTAGTTGCTATATCTTCTGCAATTTCTTCATCAGACTTATCGACATATTGAGGATTGTTCTTTATAAAAGTAGCGCGTTGTTCATCATTCATAGAAGATAATTGCTGATTAGCAAATTGTTTAGCATCATCTTTAGTTTGAACAGCTTCTTGATAATTTTCAAGCAATCTCATTGTAGCACCGTTAGTAGTCATACTCGCTCCAGTGCTAATAATATCACGAGTTTTTTGAGTAAGTTTAAGAATATTAGCAGCTTTAGTTGTCATTCTATTAAGAGTAGGAATTTTTCCCAACATAGAAGCAGCTTTAGAAACTCCATAACCAGGAACAGCTAAACTAACGCTTGTAACAATAGATGGAATCATTTCTCCCCACCATGCAACATCAGTAACGTCAAAAGCAGCATTAGGATTTTCTCTATAAATAGGCATCCGTTTATCAATAGCATCTTTAAAATCAGATATAGCTTGAACAACTTTCGGTCTTTCATAGTTAAAGCCATCTTTATCCATAGTATCGACAATTACAGATGCTAAATCGGCAACCCCTAAAACAGTACCAACAGTCAATTGATTAAGAGTACGACCGCCACTATTTATCGCCTGCATAAATTCGCTTTGATTAGCAGCACGTTCTTTATCAAGTTCTTCTTGAGTATCAATATTATTTACAAAAACATTATAAGGAGCATATTCATCAGGATGAAGATTAATAGGAGCGTTACGATAACTACGACCCTCTGCAATAACACTAAGAAGTCTATTTTTTGCATCAGCATCAGGGTCTGTATTAACGAAGAATGGGGGCTGTGTAGCCCCCTTTTTAGTTTTAGGATTATATTCCGGATTAGGAACTTTATTTCCCTCTCGCAAAAACTTTAGTACATCCATGTTATCTATATTCAGTTAAATTATTACCAATAATATTAGCAATATTTTGTTTATAATCAGCAGTATTATACAAATACTTAGAATAAGATTCAGCAACACTATTAATAATAGCAGCCAAATATTTATTATCTGTAACTTGACCAGTTACATAAGCATTAGCAGCTTCATCAAGACGAATATCTTTTTCAATTAAATCTTGAGCTTCAATAGTAGTAAGTTGACGAATAACTCTATTATTAGTTTTATTAATAAGATTCAAATCGCTATCAATTTGATATTTGCCAATATTGGAAGTATAAGGACTATTTCCTATATTATAATCGTATTTATAACTACGAAGTTTAGATAAACGAATACCAGCTTTAGTGTTAGTATCATTTAACCAATCTTTAGACATAACAGGATTAAGTCCAAATTGAATACGCTTAGGAGCTTTTTCGGGGTTTTTCGGGTCTTTGATAGTAACAGCAGAACGAATACTTCCATCAGCATAATACGTAATACCATTAACAGTAAGGTTTTCTTTAGCGTTAGCAATGATATTAGTATATTTCATTTCTTCTTCTGTATCCATTTCTCGATAAGTAGAAGTATCTTCATCATAGATATAAGTATTAGGAGTTTGAGTAAAATCTATATTACCAAGAGCTTGTTTAAATCTCTCTTCTTCAATATCCATAATACGTTTATTATTTTCCGGTTTGCCAATACCATGTTTAATATTATATTCAGCTTGTGCATGAATAGGACTAACATTAGCAATAATTTCTGTTGGCATTATTACATCTTGTTGAATAATAGCTTCGGCATTACGATTTAAATCATCACCAAAATTAGCAAAATTATTCATAATACCACCTAAACTTGTATTGCTACCGTAATCAGTTCCTTCAGCAGATAATTCAGTAGGAGTAACATCAAGAATCTTTTCTCCATTCTTACCAATCTTAACAGCATTAGGAACTGTTTTAGTTTTATCGTAATCAATAAAACCAAGACCACGAAGAGCGCGTCCTGGCATTTGTATCATTTCTTTAAACAAATTTGTATTTTGATTACGAGCATCTCTTACAGCTTTAGAGAAATTAAATGTATTGTTTTTAGCTTGACGAGGAAGCTCAACGTATTGCATTCCATTCTCTCTACCAATTCTAATACCTAAAGATTTAAGAGCATTGTCACCACCTAAATTTTTAACAAGAGTAGTATATTCGTCATCGTTAAGATATTGTCTAACAGCATAAGTATTTTCATCAAATATAGCATCCATATATTGATTTACACCATTTCGGAATTGATTGTCCGGAATATCAGTACCTGAACTAAGAGCGGTGTAAGTTTCAAAAGCATTACCAGCTTTTGTACCAGCATTAACTCCGAGAATCTTATTCATAAATTCGGTATTATCTTCAATAGCTTTTATAGCATTAAGAACTTCAAGTTTTTCAGGACTATTAGGTAATGAATTAACTTGTTGACGAAGAGCAGCAGTATCCATAGAATTAATATCCATTTGAATACCATTACGAGAAAATATATCTGCGATAGTAGATTTACTATTTTGAATATTAGCACGAGCTTCTATAGCACTTTCATTTTTAGCAACAAGAGGAGCACCATCTACTATAACATTGGCAAAATTATTATCATTAGCAACACCGCCACTTGCAGCAGCAATTTTCTTAGCAGATGCTAAAGCCTCACCAAATTCAGACGTGCTATAACTTCTGTTATAAGCAGCAGCTTTCTTAAAATTATTAAAACGACGATTAATAAATTCATCATAATTCATAAGATTGCCGTTATTATCACGAACATCATTATTCTTAGATTGAGTTTTATCTTTCCAAAGAGCAATATCGTAATCCTGTTGAAGACTTGCTTTAGCACCAGGAGTTCCCTCAATAGCAGCATCGAGAGCATGTTGAAGTTTATCTTCACTAAGTCTTTCCCACTTATTACCACTTTTCATAAACATTTCTCCGGTAGCAGATTTAGTATAATCGCTTGTAGGTTTTCCATTAGCATCAAGAAAACTATAACTTTCTCCTCCACCGGCATCAGCTTGAGCAATTTTCAAAGCTTCATTATAAATAACAGAAGTAGGAACTTCACTAACTTCTTGTTTTTCAGGTTTCCATTCATTACCACCAATTACATTTCCGGCAGCATCTAACTTATCTTCATAATGATAAGTATTATTTTGACGATAATAATTTTTATAATCTTCTGATAAATCAGTACGAGCATTAAGATTATCTTGATAAGTTTTATATTGTTGTTGAGCACGAAGACGACCAATAACACGTGGGTCAGAAGCAAGATTACCGGCTTCAGCAATTATTTCATCGAGAGCATAACCTTTAAAATCACCTACAACAGCATCTTGAATTTTACTTTCAATACTATTAACAAGCATTTGTTTAAATTCATCTTCTTGAGCATTAAGTTCAAGTTCACCAATTTGTTTCTTTAAAGCACTTTCTTGAGCAACAGCAGCATCATGTCTTTGTTGAAGATAATCATAAGTTTGACCTATAACTTCCAAATTATGTTTAGGAACATAATTATAATCTATTGATTTAAAACTACCAAAAGGCATATCTATATTATTTTAAAAATTAATAATCAAGAGCACTAAGAACAAGTTTATTTGCATTAGGAGCACGTAAACCAAGAACTCTAAGAGTTTCTTCATCAAGTTTAGCTTGACGTTTATTTCTATTCCATGTATTAATAGCACTACCAATATTACCTAACATACCGCTAAATATGCTTGAACGTGCTTCAGCTTTAGCAGCATCAATGCCAGCTTGATGTATAAGTTGATTAATTCTATTAGTAGCATTAAATCTATCAGCTTGAGATTTAAGATTTGCATTAGCAGTATTAACAGCAAGTTTGTTTTGTATATTTGCAGTATCAGCAGCAAGTTTAAGTCTTGCACGATTAGCTCGTTGAGCGGCAAGAGCTTGATTATATTGATCGTAACGAGAAAGATTACGAGCAGTAACTTCTTGTTGATTAAGTTTATCTTTATTAATTAATTCAGTTTCAATATTTTCTTTACGTCCATAAACTTCATTTTTAGCTTGTTGACCTTGTAAAGCAGCACGTTGTTTACGCGCAAGAGCAACACGACTATTAGAAGTATTACGGTCTATTTCTCCCATTATACGACGTGTTTCATCTTCTATTTTACTAAGTTGAGGATTGGCATTATAACGAGTTTTTAATTTAGCGGCCGCCATTAAAATAGGAGCAGGAATGTCTTTTAAATCTTCTTCATTAAGTTTAATTTCTCCAGGATTACTAATAGTAGGAGCAGTTATTTCAGGAGCATTATACCCGTGCATTTGATTAGCATAAATATTTCCCATTACAGCATCCAAAACAGAACTACCAAGATTAACACCTAAAAGAATATTATCCATATTACGAGTTTTAGCAACATCGTCTTGAACAGGCATAACATTCAAATCGTTATCAACGTTTTTATTAAGTTTATCAACAACAGTATTTTGTAGTAATGGTTCAAGACCTCTTCTAATACCAGCCATTTCAGCATTAGTTATAGGAGCTAATTTATTAACTCTTTGAATAGTAGGTTTAGCAGATTTAGAAGTTCTATTATTAACACCCCCTGTAGAGGATGAGCTTGATTGATTACTTCCCTTACGGGGGATCAGATTAAGAAGATTTTGTAAATCAGCAAGACTTGTACCACTATCATAATCTACTTTTGGAGCTTCAACGAAATAATGAGTTTCTCCGTTTTTCTTATAAGTAGGAGCATTATTTACTAAACCGTTAGTTATATTACGAGTTAATTGAGGAGAAGTAGGAACTCTACGAGCACCTGTAATTCCATCTACATAACTATTTACATTTTTATCAATAGGTTTTGTTTCATTTCTATCAGTAACCATATATTGTTTATCTTTATAAGTTATTGTATCACCAATATTATATTTATCATTATTAATTCTAAATCCTTTACCAACTTTAGCTTTAGAACGTCCACCACAAACAAATTTACGAGTACGTCTTTCTGTTTCAGAAATAGTATGAACAACATTAGTATTATCAGAAGAAGAAACAACTCTTTCAACTGTATCAAATATAATAGGTCTATTAATATTAGTATTATCAGAAACAGCAATTTTAGTATTTCGATTATAAACATTACCACCAGTACGATACTTAGTTCCATCATCATTAATTCTATTATTATCTTTATATTTTTCTTGAGCAGCAAAAACTTTATTTGCATCAACACCATTTAAGACTAATTCAGCAGGTGATACCCCCCGTAGGAAAGGAACAGAAGAATAGACTCTTACTTCATTAGGAGCAATTTGCATAACTTCTTCTCCCTCAACTTCAAGACCAGTTTTAGCATTTTTACCAATATCTATACCACCTTGTTCATGCTTTTTACCTTGCATATAATAGAAATTTTTCTTACCAATTGGAATAGCAGTTCCACCACGAACAATATTAGGTATATAATTTCCATTACCAGCATTAATTATAATACCATCTTTAGCTTTATTTTTCTTCATGTCAATAATTTTTATTTAGCTATTTTAAGGCTCGTCACAGCACGCAATCTAAATCGTGATAGATTAATCGTTTCGTATATGAAAATGCCATGACGAGCAAACAAACACTATCTACGTTTAAGTTTACGTACTTTTTTACCACCGCCACAAACATATCTTGGAGACTGTAATTGTGTAGTAGCAGTAATAGCAGCAGTAGGATTTTGACCAAGAGTATTCATAGCAGTTATATTATTAACATTACTTTGAGCATTAACATAAGTTCCAGTATTTTCTCCAACTTTACGAGCATTAAATTTATCAGTAATACCATCATAAACTTCTAACTCAGCAGGTTTATATGTTCTATAAGTATTAGTACGATATTTAAGAACTGTAGAAGTAGGGGTATAAGTTGGACCTGTATTAGCAAATATACTTCCTATACCAGAACTAACACCACCAATAGCATTGCCAAGTATTCGTCCAGCAGATGAATTTATAAAAGTTCCAAGACCAGCTTTAGTTCTGCCTTTACTTGAAACTTTAGTACCGCAAGCTGCTTTAGTTCTTCCACCACATTTGCGAACTTTACGTTTACCACCACATTTCATAAAACGATTACGAAATTCTTTATTGAGTTCTGATTGATTAGCATATAAAGCAGTAAGACCGGCAGCGTTTTCGATACCAGTCTTCTTAGCAGCAAGTTCATTTTGCTGACGATTAAGTTCTTCTTGTTCTCTAACATTTAAAACATTTTGTTCATACTGAGCATCAATAGCAGCTTGTTGATTTCGATATTGAGTATCAATAGCATTTTGTTGATTAAGAGCATTTATTCTTTCCGCTTCGGCTTGAGCAGCAGCTTGTTTCTTTTTCTTTTTATTACCAAGTATGCCACCAATAATTCCACCAACAGCACCAATAGCTGCACCTATAAAAGCCTTATCTCTATTATAATATTCTCTTTTCATATCTATTTATTAAAGTATGCTTGTATATCTTTAATTAAAACTTTCTTATTAGTATTTCTAAAAACGAAACGAACAATAGCATATTTACCTACCATAAGTTTGGCATCAACAGCAGTTTTATTAAATTCAAGTTCAGTATTATATTTGCCAGTAATACGTCCAAATATTTCTTGTTCTTTATAACTTTTAAGTTTATTATAAAACCAATTATAGTTCCAACGACCAAATTCATAAACTGGTTTTTTATATTCAGCAACATTATTACGCTCTTCTATAAGATTACAATAATCTGAATAACAACAATTGGTATAAATATAACAGCCAAGAACATCAAAGTAATCATCTTTTTCTTTATTTAGCACATAAGTTATAAAATTAAGTATTTTAATATTATTGATATTAGTAGGATTAAAATAAACATCTATGTAAGAACATAACTTATCATTGATAATTTCATTATTAATAAATTCGTTTAATGCATTGTCTTCATATTCATTATAAACAGTATTGCTAAATTGTTTAATACGATAATAATTATTATTATAATCTATAATATAAAAATTATCTTTAAGACTAACAAATTTATAATTAGATGTATAACTATGAGCGCTTAACCAATCGTTATTATAAAGACTATAACTTATAATACATGATTTCCAATCATCATTACTAATCTTCTTCATGAAATTAAATAAAAGTCGAACATTAGCAGAATCATAACCGATATAAATTCTATCAGCATTATAACTTTCGATAAATTTAGTTATATTATTATTTATTTCATCAACACTACCTGCATCAAATTTATAAAATTTATGAGCATTGCTATCGTAAAATATATATCCAAAATCTCCATTTATATAAGAAATAAAATCTTGAAAACCACAAATACCAAATTTAGTAGTAAAAACTTCTTTATAATCAACTTCAAATACATCAGGCATTAGCATTTGCACTGTTTGCTCATTTGTTTTAAGTTCATTATTAATATCAAAAGCAAACAAACTTTTTTCTGTATGAACAAGTAAATAAGTACCAGCAGCAACTATATTAGTAATATCGCCTTTATTTTCATTTATAATTTTATAACTTTCAGGAGAAATATGTTTCCAAGCATTAACTACACTTTCATCGCCAATAACATTAGTACGATAAACAGTTTTAGAATATTGTTCTCGTTTATAAAGTTCGTTAGTTTTATTATAATTGACAATAACACGACGATAAAATGAATAATAATTAGATGTAAGGTTATATAAATCATTTACACGAGACGGGTCTATAATAAGATTAGAACCTTGTTTATTATTACCGTCATTAATATAATTATAATAAACTGTTCGAGGAGATATATTTAACTTCTTGCCCATAAGAAAATAATGACTTTCATGAACAAAAGTATAAGAATATATCAAAGGTTTATTACTAACAGTTTCTCCACTTCCATAAAATTTATCTCCTGTGGTAGCATCATAAGGATTCCAATCAACATCGCTAAAAATTATACCATTAGGATGAAAAGTAAATATTGTACTAACATTCCAATAATAATTCCACGCATAATTTACAGAAACTTCTGTTCCGTTAACAGTAACTCTTGATTTTCCATAAGTATAATTAGTATCAGGATTATATTCTTTTACATATTCTATATATCCAAGAGAAATAAGATTTTTATCAGCATCTAAATAAAGTTCAGAATAATTGTCATTATAAATATCACATAAAGTAGTTCCTTTATGAGCATTAAAACCACTATCCAATGTAATTTTAAGAGTACCTTCTCTGCCAATATTATCATAACTATTTGGTGGAACTATATTAGTAGAAATAATATTTTTACCTGCATCAGCAGGAGTGGGAGAATGCAAACGAGTATTAAGATTACCATCATCGGTATATTCAAAATAACAAACTTCATTTATTTTTTTAGCATCAGTTTTACCACCTACAATACTAAATTCCGGATAATTAAATCTACAATCAGAATCTCCAACATCTTGACCTTTAACTTGATATAAATATCTATCACTACGTGTAATAAATCCACTACCTATTTCAACATATTCAGGTTCAGCATAACTAATAAAATAACCTACAAAACCCTCAATCATAGGTATATGCTCAAATACAATTCCACCAAGTGTAATTTTATCAGCAGGACAAACACAACGACAAAATCTATGTTTACTATCGCCAAAAATTGTACAAGTTAATTTAGTACCATCTACGGTAGGAGTTCCATTATTTGCAGTAAGAATAGGTACGCCATCTGTATAAGTTCCATTAGAATAAACATAATGAACAAAGAAACAATAAACTCCTCTACGACCAGGTTTAGGTTTGAAAAAATCAATAGCTTCTGTAACTTCGGGATAATTACCTTTTTCTCTATCAACAGCAGTTATAACCACATTATTCATTTTTACTAATAATTGACCATAATCTGTTTCATTAAGAAAAGGTTTATTTTTATTATCAAGTTTATAATTAGCAAGATATACTCTATTTCTGTAATTATCAAGAGTTTTAACATTATAAAAATTAAAAGGTTCATTAGTCAATTCATCAATAGACATTGTTTCAAAATTATTATCTATTGTAAATTCAACGGCAGTACCAATAGTTTTTTTATTCCAAACAACAGCTTCTGTAGAAGCATTACCATTAACTATTGCAGCAAGTTGATATTTAGTATAATTTTGTTTAGTATCAGCAAACATACGAACTGTAATAAGCATATTCGTATTTGTATAATCATCATCTTCCGAATAATAATCTTGAATTTTACCACTACCTTTATCTTCGCCAGCATTATAATTAAATACAGTTTTAGGAGTAGTAAGAGCTTCTAAATCAGTTAATTGAATAGGATAACCAATAGGAAACCAAATTGTATTATAATAATCATCAATCCAATAACGTATAAAAAATACATAAGTACCTTTTTTAATACGATTGCCGTTAACAAGTCTAACATTACCAAAATTGCAAATAGGAGCTGTTGCTAATTCAGTATATAATTCATCATTATCGACAGTATAGTTTTTTAAGTCTACATCTTTATCAAGATTAATACTTTTAAGAGGACAATCGGTAGTAGGATTAAGTTCGCTAATGCAAAGTATAAGTTCATTATTAACATTATATGTATAAGTACCAAAAACTTCTCCACCACACCAATGCCAATTAATATTAACTTTAACAGGATTGTTATTACCTATTTCTTTTTTAACATTAATACGATAAATATCATTATTATCAAAGAAAACTATAAATTCTTCATTACATTCAATATGACCAACTATTTTAGCATTAACACCATGAAGATAATAATCTATAAGCCCTAACTCATTACAAATGGTTTCTGTATCTTTATCAATCATTATATTTCCAGCATGAACTAAATCTCCTTCATTAAGATTTTCATAAGGACTATCAAAATTAAGTTTTTGACTTATTTTCATAATAATAATTATTTAGGAAATGTATAATTATAAAAATATTTTCTCCAAGCATCTCCATCATAACCATTAATTCCTTGATTATCTGCAATAACAGAAGCCTTAGCTTTATCTTTTAATTGCATCCACATATAATAAGGATTAGTTCCGTATTGAGAAGCAACAAGATTAAATACAGGATGTTTCATACCACGAGT
>ERZ859776.684-NODE-684-length-14984-cov-3.669167_pt1 | contig 14984 bp, 23 predicted proteins | sample MGYA00509987_ERZ859776 | MGnify/ENA primary metagenome ERZ859776 (study PRJEB30046, sample SAMN00715146) | human gut metagenome | study: EMG produced TPA metagenomics assembly of the A metagenome-wide association study of gut microbiota in type 2... | reverse complement strand
ACGCGGTAGTCGGAGAGCGTTTCGGTCAGCGGCGGCTCGGGGAGCTCGGGTTCAGGCTCTTCGAATTCTTCTTCCTCGTCCTCTTCCTCCTCCGCGTCGTCGTAGAGCTGCTCGGTGTCGCGCATCTTGCGGCGGGAGAACAAACCGCGGCGCGGCGGCTCCTCCTCGATGATCGTGTCCTCGCGCTCGGAGAGCGCCTCCTGCACGGTCTGGGCCAAAACGTCCTGCAGCGTGACGGGCTTGTTCGGGTCGAAGAGCTCGTTTGCCGCAGGCTTTTCACTCTCCCCGCCGTCCGCCGCTTCGGGCTCCGGCAGGTCTGCCGCTTCGGGCGCTTCCGCTTCCTCGGGCATTTTCGCGCCGGGGAAGGGAATGACGACCGGCGGCTTTTCCTTTTTTTCCCCGTCCCGCCCCCCCGCCAGTGCAGCGGACAAGCCTGCGGTTACGTCGTCTGAGTCAAGAAGCGAAGCGGTCGGTAAGTCATCGACGTTTGTTGATCTCGCAGACGAGATCAGTGTCGAGCCCACAGCGACACAGGGCGCGGCAGAGCCGACGCCGGCTTGGGAGCCGGATGCCGCGGATGTTGAAGTGCTCGCAAAGCTGATCTGGGGCGAAGCGAGGGGAATCCCCTCAACGACCGAGAAAGCTGCGGTCGTCTGGTGCGTTCTCAATAGAGTCGATTCGCCAAAGTATCCGGACACGGTTGCGGAAGTGGTGACACAGCGTCACCAGTTCGTCGGTTACAAGGCGAGCAACCCCACGACGGAGGAGTTTATGGAAATAGCGAGAGATGTGCTCGTCAGATGGCATTCCGAGAAGAACGGCACGTCAGATGTTGGCCGGGTTCTCCCGAAGGACTACTTGTACTTCACCGGAGATGGTGTTCGGAACTATTACACAGCGGAGTGGAGCAGTTCAGCGTCGGAATACGGCTGGACGCTTCAGTCGCCGTATGGAACATGAAGGGAGGTGGGAGAGATGAAACTGAAAACGAGGCTGCTCGTCATGAAAGCTCGGTCGGAAGCGGAAAAGGAACTGAATGTCAAGGTTCCAGACCAGCTGGCGCGTGAAGTGCTTGATTACTGCAAGAGAAAGCTCGTTTGCATCGGGAAAGATGAAGGCTATTTGCCGCTTTTGTACCGGTGTGAGCTTCCAATGCAAGTGCAGATGAGGGCGATCACCGCTCTTTCAATGGAACGGATGGCTGTCAGAAAGGAGGTTGGAGACAATGTGCGACGTATGCTTGAGAACCCCATGCGACCCGCGATGCCCGAACGCGCCTGAACCGCCTGCGGTTTACACCTGCAAATACTGCGGAGAGCCGATCACGGATGGCGAGGCGTACTTCGAGCTGGACGGAGATCACTGGCACGATGAATGCTTTCAGGACAATGCGGTCGGGATTCTACTCGAAACGTGTGGGGCGACAAAAGGAATTGCAGAAAGGAGTGATGACTATGAGTGAGTTTGAAATGCCAATGTTCGACGAGCTGACTTTCGAGGAAGAGAAGCACATATACAGGCTCGACGGAAAGTACATCCCGGCAGTGTCCACCGTGATGAAACCGCTGTCACAGGCACTGTACAGGGACGTGGATGAGGCAGTTCTAAACAAAGCTGCGGCTCGCGGCACGGCTGTCCACAATGCCATCGAGAACTTCGTGAAGTTCGGTATCAGCGACATTGACCCGGAGTTCGATGGCTACCTGCGTGGTTTTAAGGACTGGTGGAAAGAGACGAAGCCCGTTCCTCTCGGCAGTGAGTGCCGGGTGTACCACAAAGTGCTGCGGTATGCTGGCACGGCAGATATGCCGGTCAATATCGATGGCAAGCGTATCCTGATTGATTTCAAAACGTCAGCAGGTGTCAACAAGATGCTGACGGGCGTACAGCTCGAAGCGTATGCCAAAGCGTATGAAAGCCACGGAATCCCGTTCGATGGCAAAGCAATCCTGCATCTGAAGAGCAACGGCAAGTACGACTGGACGTACTATGACCGGAACGACAGCGAGAGCTGGGAGGTCTTTGGGGCATTGATAGTGGTGTACAACCACATCCAAAAATACAAGTGGAGGTAACTTGAATGAATAACACAGAAGAGAAGATTGTGGCCGTTGTTGAGCCGCAGGAAGCGCCCGGCGAGGAAAAGCTGGCGACGGAAGTCACCGACATCGAGGTCAGAGCCGAAGCGCTCCTCGTGACCGACGACCAACAGTACACGGAGGCTGGCGAGTTCGGCGTTCTGCTCAAGCAGAAGATGGCCGAGGTCACAGCGTTCTTCGCACCCATGAAAAAAGCCGCACACGATGCCCACAAGCAGGTATGCGACCGAGAGAAGCAGATGCTCACTCCGCTGAAAAATGCTGAGAGCATCCTGAAAAAGTCGATGGGATCCTACGCCATGAAAAAAGAGCAGGAACGCCGAGCGGCAGAGGAAGCCGCCAGACGTCTCGCTCAGGAGGAGGCTGACCGCAAGCTGGAGGAGGCTATCAAGGCTGAAGCATCCGGCGACAAGGCTGCAAGCAATGCAGCGATGTCCGATGCCACCATTGCAGATAGCGCGTCCCGGATGGTCACGGTCGAAAGCGATACGCCGAAGGCTAAAGGTGTGAGCTACCAGAAGGACTGGGAGATCACGGATATCGACCTGAGCAAAGTCCCGACCAGCATTGCCGGCGTCCTCATTCGCCCGGTTGACACAGCCGCTGTCATGAAGCTCATCAGAGCTTCTAAGGGCGCTATTCAGATTGAGGGCATCACATATCGGGAGACAGCCAAAATGAGCTTCAGGAGGGCTTAAAAAGATGGCAAATGATTTGATGGCGGTCAACTACGAAACCGCACTCGGCAATGTCCAGCTGGATGCCGAAACCGTAAAGCAGTATCTGGTCAAGGGCAACGGCAATGTGTCCGATCAGGAAGTTTTCCTGTTCGTGAAGATGTGCCAAGCCCAGCGACTGAACCCGTTCGTGACCGGAGAGGTCTACCTCATCAAGTTCGGACAGCAGCCAGCGCAGATGGTCGTTGGTTACGACACCTACAAGAGACGTGCAGACGAGAACCCGTACCACCTGTACACCGAGAGCGGTATCGTTGTATGCCGTGGAGCTTCCGGCGAAATCGTACAGAAGGCCGGCGCTTGCATCTATCCCTCCGAGACGCTCGTGGGCGGCTGGTGCAAAGTCCACAAGCTGAAGGGTGACAGAGAGGTCGTCACGTTCAAGGAAGTCGGCTTCAACGAGTACAACAAGGGCAACGCGATCTGGAAGGAAAAGCCCTGTACGATGATCGAGAAGGTTGCGATCAGCCAGTGCCTGAGAGAAGCCTACCCGAAAGACTACGAAGGGCTGTACACCACAGAAGAGCTTGCTCCGACACAGTACAACGTCATTGTTGACGAGAATGGCGAGGTGCTCAAGGGTGCGCCGGGAAGCCAGACAGACTCGGACGAGAACGAGCAGATCACGCAGGGTGAACGTCAAGCATTGTTCTTCAAGGCGCATTCCGCATTCGGCAAAGAGCGCGGCAATGACATTCTGAAGCAGCTCATCGAGGGTGAGGGCTTGCAGTCCACCACCCAGATGACCAAAGCTGCCTACAAGCGGATTTGCGAGAAGATCGACGACCTCGTGCTCGAAGAGGCCGAAACCGGCGCTGGAGACAGTGCTGAAGAGTGAGAATGACGCCGGGGTGGTCGGCTGACCGGCCACCCCGAAAGAAAGCAGGTGAATGGAATGCCGTGGATTGCAGTACATGAAGAGGTGCTTGGCAGTAAGCTCAGAGGGCTGCGGAAAGAAGTCGAGTGCTCCGAGGCAGAAGCCCTCGGCATCCTGACTGTCTTTTGGCTCTGGGCGAGGAAGAACGCAGACGTTGACGGTCTGCTCGGAAACGCAGACAGGAAAGACGTCGCCAACGCTATCAGCCCGTATCTGGATGGCTTGGACGCCAAGAAGGTAGCCGAAGCCCTCATCAGACACGGCTGGCTCGATGAGGTCGATGGGAGTTTATACGTCCACGACTGGTACGAGTGGCAGCAATATTGGTATGGATACCTCGACAAGAAGGAGCGCGACAAGCAGCGGAAGCGTCTTGAGCGTGAAAGAAGACGGGCTGAGGCGCAGGAAGAACCCGAGCCGTCAGAAGCTCCCTCCGAACCTCCCGCAGAGATTCCTCTGGAACAACTACCGGAGGTGACGCCGGAAGAGGAGCCTCCGGTTTCCGGATCTGGCAAGAAAGCGAAGAAGGAGAAGAAACCGAAGCCTCCGAAAACGCAGTACGCCGCGTTCGTCCAGATGCTCCCGTCAGAGTATGGCAAGCTCGTAGAAACCTACGGCAAGGAGTTCACCGACAAGCTCGTAGAAGAACTGGATAACTACAAAGGCGCGAACGGAAAAACGTACAAGGATGACTACCGTGCCATCCTAAGCTGGGTTGTTGAGAAGTGCGAAAAGAAATACCCGCAGCTGAGAAAACGATTGACGCAACAGCCAAGCCAGCGAACATCCGGCAATCCGTTCGCTGATTACAAGTGATTGGTGGTGAACCTATGGGTGGAACGTTCAATGACATACTGGAAGGCATCGTAACGAATGCCGAAAGGGCGAACCTGCGAGAAGCTGGGGATTACATCGGAGCAGACGGACTGCTCTACTGCGGAAAGTGCAATACGCCACGGCAGTGCCGGGTGAAGTGGTACGACGGTGAGAAACGTGTCCTGCCTGTCCCCTGCAAGTGCAAGAGGGATGCCGAGGAACAGGAATTGCGTGAGAAACAGCACCAGAAGGAAATGGAACGCATCGAGCGTCTGAAGAAGAACAGCCTGATGGATGAAAAGTTCCGAACCTGCACCTTCGACAGCCTGACGATTACCACAGACAATCGAAGACAGGTCAAGATCAGCAAGAGATACGCAGAAAAGTTTGACGATCTGTTTGCCAAGAACCAAGGGCTGCTGTTCTACGGAGGCGTTGGAACCGGAAAAACGCACCTCGCCTGCTGCATCGGGAACTACGTCATGGAGCACCTGCACTCGGTGTATGCGACGTCATTCGTCAAGATGCTCCAGCAAGCCAAGTCCTTCAAAGGGGAGGAGGACATTGAGGCGTACATCCGCCGAATGAATGCAGCGTCTCTGGTCATCCTCGATGATCTGGGTGCTGAACGCGGAACGGACTACGCTCTGGAAATCGTCTACGACGTTATCGACAGCCGGTATCGAAGCGGAAAGCCGATGATCGTCACGACGAACCTGTCCCTCGCAGAAATGAAGGATGCCAGTGACATCCGCTACGGACGAATCTATGACCGCATCTTCGAGGTCTGCTACCCCGTAGAGTTCACCGGCGTGTCCCTACGCAAGAAAGAAGCTGCCCACAGGTTTGACAGCATGAAATCCATACTGGAGGAATGAAAATGAAGACTTATAACTCCATGAGCGACTTCCTCAATTCTCTTGATAATTCAAAGATTACAGGAGAAATCCAAACAGCGTTCATCAAGGCGTGGGATAAGATACACGGTTACGGAGGGGGCAATTCCGGAATAGAATTATCCACAATGTACCCTAAAATCATGGTATCTGTGAGTGGCGGAGCCGACTCCGATATTGTCATTGACATGATTGAGCGCATTGGTTATCCACTCAGTACGGTTCAGTATGTGTTTTTCGATACAGGGTTAGAGTTCAAAGCTACGAAAGATCATTTGATATTTCTCGAAAAAAAATATGGCATTTCAATTAACCGTATGCGGGTTCCCGTTCCTGTTCCAATCGGGTGTAAAAAATACGGACTTCCGTTTCTAAGTAAACAGGTCAGTGAATGGATTAACCGATTACAGCGTCACGGCTTCAAATGGGAAGATCGTTCCTTCGAGGAATTGTATCAGGAATATCCTCGCTGTAAAGCCGCTCTCCGTTGGTGGTGTAACGAATGGGGTGCCACAAGCAGATTGAACATTTCTAATCACAAGTGGCTGAAAGAGTTCATGATTGAAAATCCTCCAACTTTTTCAATCTCTGCTGGTTGTTGTGAAGGGGCTAAGAAAAGAGCCGCTCATAAAGCTGGAAATGAGTTTATTCCTGATCTGTCTATCACGGGTGTTCGGAAACACGAGGGCGGGGCAAGAGCGATGGCGTATAAGTCCTGTTTCGATGATATTCCGTGTGGGTGTAGTTCTCTACGGTTAATTTTCTGGTTCAAAAATGCAGACAAGGAAGCCTACGAGAAAGCCTTTGATGTAACTCATTCGGACTGTTATGCAAAATACGGTTTACGCCGCACGGGCTGTGCTTGCTGTCCGTTTGGTAGAGACTTTGAAGCTGAACTCTCCGCTGCCGAAAAATACGAACCCAATCTCTATCGAGCCGCACTTCATGTTTTTGGCAAATCTTACGAGTACACCCGTAAATACCGTGATTACCGAGAACGGAGAGAAAAGGAGAGTCATTCAATGAAAATCATTGAATGACTGTGGAAAATGCAAACGTGCGTGCAAACACAGTAAACCGATGTGCAGGAAATGCAAGTATAACATTGAAGAAAGATGCACACTTGCAAAACAGTGCCTGATGAAATCAATTTTTCTGACATTGGGAGAAGGAAAACATGGAGGGTTGTTAAAGGTGAAAATTGAGATTTACAACGAGGCCGACCGGCTGACAGTGGCCGCTATCCTCGTGAAGAACGGCTACCGTGTCTGGCAGGGCAAAGAACGTCAGACGCCGACCGGAAAGGCATACACCTACTACGTCGAGGCCGAAAAGCTGACGCCGGTATCTCTCAGAAGGGAGGAGGCAAAGCAGAGTGAAGGTTAGTTTCACGATCATGGGTGAGCCGTGTGGGAAAGGTCGGCCTCGCTTTTCCAACAAAGGAAGCCACACCTACACGCCGGCCAAGACAAGCAGATACGAAAATCTCGTCAAGCTGGAGTACGAAAGACAGTGCGTTCACCGCTTTGCTGATGACGAGCAGCTCGACATGAGGATTTACGCCTACTACGGAGTTCCGAAGTCCGATAGCAAGAAGAAAGCGGCTCAAAAGCTGAGCGGAATTATTCGACCGGCCAAAAAGCCGGACATGGACAACGTGATGAAGATTGTCGCGGACAGCCTGAACGGCATCGCATACAGAGACGATACCCAAATCGTTGACTCGATGGTGCGGAAGTTCTATTCGGACAGGCCGAGAGTACAGATCATCATCCAGACTGCGCGGAGGGCTTCAGACGATGAGCAAGTATAGGAAAGGCTCTCGCATCACCTGCATGGAGGAACTCGTCAAGCAGGACGTGGTGTTCTTTCGTGAGAAGGTTCTCCACCGGAGCTTTTTTCAGTCGTGGCAGATTCGCTACGCAATCATTCAGATTGAGCGTGGAACCCTGTTCCGGGCGGATGAATGCTACGACCCGAAGAAAGACTGGAGCAGAAAGACTGACGGCAGCGACTACGAAAAGGAGTTCTGGGGCACGGAGGAAAATCATGAGTAAAGAAATCGAATGGAGCGAATTGTACGGAGTCGGAACCATCGTTTGCACCTGCGATAATTGCAGTGCTCAGGAGGAGTTCGAGTTTGACGACAACAACCCGGACTTCAGAGCCGCGCAAAGCGCACTGAGGAGGTTCGGCTGGATGTCCTGCAAAGTACACGGCGAATGGTACGACTTCTGCTCTGAGAAGTGCAGAAACAACTACATCAAGGCTCATTGAGCCAGAAAAGGAGAAATTGACATGAACAGAAACGACATCCTGACGCTGAACATCGACAGCAACGCATTTGCGGCAATGAAGGAGGACTTCAACAAGGTGCTCCGCAGAACGCTCAGCAATATGCAGACCAAGGAGAGTGACGCAGCCACCCTCACGGTCAAGCTGAGCATCTCCCTGTCTGAGATAGAAGTGCCTGATCTGAACGCCGGCAGCAACTTCGCAACCCGCAAGGCGTACAAGCCTCGCTTCGATCACAAGATCAACTCCGTCATGCAGATCAAGACCGAGGAATCTGGTTCCCTGAAAGGCGAGTATGAGCTTGTCTGGGACGAGGACGAGCAGGACTTCGTTATGCGCCCCATCGACAACGGCCAGCGGACGCTGTTTGATGACGACGTGCCCTACACCGAATACACCGATGTCATCGAAGCGGATGTTGTCGAGACTACCACCCCTGCACTGCCTGCGGCAGAGGCCATGCTGGAAGAACCTGCTGACGATGCCTGTTATGGCTACGACTACGACGAACCGGAGGAGGCGTGAGCATGAACAACGAACAATTTATTCAGCTTGCCAAGAAGCTGGTCAAGGACTATTTCAACGGTCGGAGCGATAAGACCGACGACGTTCTGGTTTCGGACGATCACATCTACGTCGTCTGGAGCTGCAAGACCTTGCAGAACAACAAGGCGTTGTTGAGCACCATCGTTCCAGACGGTATGTACTACGAGATCACCTACAACGGCGACAAGCGCGAGTGCTACTTCGACGCCTACAAGAAGTGGGAGAACCGCTGCTACAAGGTGGAGGATTGACGATGGAACAGCTCATTGCCTCAGTCCAGAACCTTGTGAGCGAGGAGTACGAAAGAGCTGCTGCCCGATATGGGCGGCAGCACTCCTCCCAACATGAAGCGTTCGCAGTCATACTCGAAGAGTATCAGGAAACCTGCACCGACATTGAGGAGGTCGGCAACCGTATCGACGAGTTCTGGAAAAACGTATGCACGGACGATGTAACGCAGAACGAGCCGATTGCCATGCAAATCCACAACGCAGCACTGCTCGCTGCTTGCGAAGCGATTCAGGTTGCGGCAATGGCGCTCAAGGCAGTGCATGGGTACAAGAAACAGGAGGCAGATCATGAATAAAGTGATTTTGACCGGCTATATTGCGTCGGACATCGAACTGAAGGCCACGAATCAGGGCACATCCGTTACGAGCTTCAGACTCGCCGTCAGGCGTCCGAAGACCAAGAACGACACGACAGACTTCCTGACCATCGTTGCGTGGCGCAGCACCGCAGAGTTCATCTCGAAGTATTTCCACAAAGGAAGCGGAATCGAGATATACGGCATCGTCACCACCCGCAAGTGGCAGGATAAGGACGGCAACAACCGGTATGCGACAGAGATTGTAGCTGAGGGGGTAGACTTTGGGAAGCACTCAACAGAAGACAGGAACCACAGTGACGGGGAGGCGTACCAAGCCTCGCAGCAGTTCTCAGAGATCGAAGAAGACGACGGCGAGCTGCCGTTCTAAGGGAGGAATCAGGATGGATGTACGGAGAGGCGACATCTACATGGCAGACCTTACCGGCGATAGCATCGACTCGGTTTGCCGTGTACGGCCTGTCCTCATAGTCCAGAACAACAAGGGCAACGCGCACAGCACCAGCTACATAGCTGCGCTGATTACCAGCAAGCCCAAGAAGTTTCTTCCGACGCACGTCATGCTGGACAAGTCCTGCGGCCTTCGCAAGAACAGCACCGTCCTCTGCGAGCACCTCGTGACTGTCAGACGGGAGATGCTCATGGAGTACATCGGCACGATAGTCAATACCGACGACGAGTCCAAGGTGAACAAAGCACTGTCCGTGTCTCTGGAACTGCGGAAATAGGCATAAAAAAACAACCGCCCACCGAATGCGGTAAAGCGGCTGAATGTTTGTAGCAAGAACATTGTAGCACAGCCAATGAAAATTTGCAATAGGTGGGAGGATTGTTCGAGGTGAAAGAAAATCCGAGTCTTGTCCATGGACAGTCCGTGGACACTATGGAAAAGGACGAGTTTGATGCCATGAAGGAACGTCTCCGTGATTACCGGTCAATGAACAAGGAGATCGAGAATCAGATCGAACGGCTTGAACGGATGGAGATGAGAATCACCGGCATCGGCAGTCCGACACTCAGCGATATGCCGAAGAACCCAAGCACCGTCTATGACAGGATGGCGGACAGCGTAGCTCGCAAGGTCGATTTTGAGAATGAGATCAAGGAGCTGATTGCCGAGAGAGACTCGGAACGACGTTCCCTCGAATCGCTTATCCGGCAGCTGAAAAAGCCAGACGAACGAGCGGTCATCAGAATGCGATACCTCGACATCGAGGACTGGGAGGACATCCTAATGATGATCTTCGGTGGGCAGCGAGACTTCAACGACAAGTATGACAACTACAAGCAGCGGATGTTCCGACTGCACAGTGCGGCGATCAGCAACATGGCCGCACTCAGTCACTGAAAGAGGTCGCCAGAGAAATCTGGCGGCTTCTTGTTCTATATGTTTACTTTGATGAATTTTGATGAAAATAAACGAAAATGCTTGACTGCCACCGAAACAGCTTGCTACGATACGATTAGAAAGGGGGTCATAAAATGACCAATCAAATTACCAATACTTCAACTTCCAAAAAAACAATCCCCATTATCCTTTTTGCGGAAACTACCATCTACAAATACTCCAAAGCGAGCAAAAACAAGGACTATTCCTCCAATATCACTGTAATTTACAAATCCAACGGGGGCAATGGAATTGGCGAAATGCCTTTATATCAAATATATTACAATTCTGGAAACAAGCGCTGGGGACTATGGAAATGCCCATATACAAAAAACAAATGGGAAAATGTTAAATGGTATCCAACATTGGAAATTGCTCTTCAAAAAGCAAAAATGATATACAATCAAACATTTCAAAATGACCTTGAGGGAGGAATGGAATATAGAATCAAAACATCAACATATCTCACATATTACAAGAAATTGGATAAATCAAAGCATCCAAAAATTCAAGAAATAAATGAAGAAACCTTCTTCACATTATAAATAAAAGTGGTGTATCACCCACTACCCCAACAACAACTTGGGGGCCTCCAACAAAATGGAGGCCCCCATTGCCCCATTGGAGTATCCAGACAATGAGATCAACGAACTTCACGCCAGCGTTTTTCAAGAACTGAACTGCTTCAATCGCTGCGTGGACGGCGTTATCAAGCACGCTCATCTGGCTGAGAATCGGAAAGGGTGAGAGCGAGGCCAGAGTTACAATCCGGTGCAACCGAAACGGCCAAGCCTCGATGTAAAGTTTCGGAAAAGTTTTCGGCAATAAACGATGGGAAATGCGATTGAACGATTTTATGCACCGGTTTAGAATGGTACCATCGAAAATTGACCGTTCGGGGAGATTCCTCGGACGGTTTTATTATGCGGAAAAGGAGTTTGAGCCTATGAGCACTGAGAAACGCATTGAAGTCGTCACGATGAAGGCAAAGGATATCAAGACCGGCTTTGGCAACCCGCGAAAGATCGGGAAGAAAAAGTATGAGGAGCTGGAAGCATCGCTGGATGCCTACGGCGATTTCGGCATCTTCCTGATTGACGAGCACGACAACGTGATCGCCGGCAATCAGCGGCTGTCCATCATCATGAAGCGTGACCCGGAGACGGAGCTGCTTTGCAAACGGCTGATCGGGTACACGGAGGCCGAACTCCGCGCCATCAACATCAAGGACAACACGCACAGCGGCGAGTGGGACTTGAACCTGCTGGCTGACTGGACGGCTGACCTGAACATCGACCTCGGCATCGAGCTGAACAACACCGCACTCGATGAGCGGAAGCTGAAAGACATGGAGCTTATCCGTTACGAGAAATACGACTACATCCTGCTGGTATGCCGGAACGAGCTGGATTATAACGAGCTTATCCGTAAGTTCGGCATCGAAGGAGCGAAGGTGAAAATACCCGGCACGAAGCGGAGCATTAAGGCAAGAGCCATCTGGTACGACCAGATCAAATGCCAGATCACGGAGGCAGAATGATGGAAAAGATATATCTTGCCTCCCCGAAGATGGTAGGCAACGAAAGAAAATACGTCGGAGAAGCCTTCGACAGTAACTGGATCGCGCCGCTCGGCCCCTTTGTAAATAGGCTGGAAAAAGATATTGCCAGCCTCGTCGGGAGTAAGGGAGCGGTAGCTCTCTCCAGCGGAACGGCTGCTATCCACCTTGCGCTGCTGGAGTGCGGTGTCGGTCAGGGAGACTATGTGTTCTGCTCTGATCTAACCTTTACGGCAAGCGCAAATCCGATCCGCTACTGCGGAGCGACGCCCGTCTTCATCGACAGCGATCCTGAAACGTGCGGTATGTCACCGTATGCTCTGGAGGCTGCGTTTGAGACGTACAAGCCGAAGGCTGTTATAGTTGCAAGCATCTATGGCGTTCCTGCCGCCCTCGATGAGCTGGCAGCAATCTGTGAGAAACACGGAGTGCCGATGATCGAAGACAGCACGGAAGTGCTTGGATCAACCCTCAACGGAAAGCACGCTGGTACGTTTGGCAAATACGGGACATTCAGCTTTAACGGCAACAAGGTTATAACTACCTCTGGTGGAGGAATGTTGGTTTCTAACGACCTTAAAAGTATTTCTCACGCACTCCACCTTGCGACGCAAGCCAAAGAAGAGAGTAGGTACTACGAACACTCGGAGCTTGGCTACAACTACCGTCTGAGTAACATCTCAGCGGCAATCGGCGTCGCCCAGCTTGAGAAGATCGACGATCTGATCGCAATGAAGGCTGCGATCTACGACAGGTACAGGAAGGCATTTGAAAGATACGCTGACTACGGCGTTGAGATGATGCACGTTCCCGATAGCTGCACGTCGAACTACTGGCTGTCCGTCCTCTACCTCGGAGACAACAGTTTTGTGAAGCCCGAAAGCGTCGTGAATATGCTGAAGAACGAGAACATCGAGGCACGGCACGTCTGGAAGCCTATGCACACGCAGAGACTCTGGGAGGGCTGCGATTTCGTCTACGTTATGGAAGAGCCGCACTCGGAGGATTTCTTCGAGCACGCTGTCTGCCTCCCCTCCGACGTCAATATGACCGAAGAGGAGCAGTCCAGAGTAATCGCTCTGATCCGTGAGTACATCGAGTGGACGCTCCGATTGTACTGCCGGCACGGCAACTGAGGAGGTGCGGAAATGTTCAAAGATAAAACCCTCCTTATCACAGGAGGCACGGGATCGTTCGGCAACGCTGTCCTGAAACGCTTCCTCGACACCGACATCGGAGAAATCCGCATCTTGTCGAGGGACGAGAAGAAGCAGGACGATATGCGTAAGCTGTACGCAAACCCGAAGCTGAAGTTTTATATCGGAGACGTCAGGGACAGAAACAGTATTTTGGAAGCCATCGACGGATCCGATTTCATTTTCCACGCGGCGGCGCTGAAGCAGGTTCCGTCCTGCGAGTTCTACCCCATCGAGGCGGTCAAGACCAACGTCCTCGGCGCTGGTAACGTCCTCGACATAGCAGCGCAGTATGGCGTCAAGAAGGTCGTTGTGCTCAGTACCGACAAGGCGGCGTACCCGATCAACGCTATGGGTATGACGAAGGCGCTGATGGAAAAAATCGCTACGGCGAAAGCTCGTAGCATCGGAGACAAGGGGACGATCATCTGCCGCACCAGATACGGCAACGTAATGGCGTCCAGAGGATCTGTGATCCCTGTGTTCAAAGAGCAGATGCTCAACGGCTACGACGTCACCGTCACCGACGAGAATATGACTCGGTTTATGATGACGCTCGACGACGCCGTTGATCTCGTCCTGTACGCCTTCCAGAACGGGCAGCAGGGCGACCTGTTCGTGCAGAAAGCGCCTGCCGCCACGATCAAAACGCTGGTCGAGGCAATGGCGAAGATGTTGAACGTCACTCCGATGGTGAGAAACATCGGCGTCCGTCACGGAGAGAAGATGTACGAAACACTCGTCACTCGTGAAGAGATGGCATATGCGGAGGACATCGGCGACTACTACCGCATACCGATGGACGCAAGAGATCTGAATTACGCCGTCACGGACGAAGCCCGTAAGGGCTGCGGCGAGCAGGAGTTCAACTCCGACGTGACGAGAATGCTCAATGTCGATGAGATGGTAGAGCTGCTCAGAAAGGCGGTGACGCTGAATGAGTAGGTTTGAAACATTCTGCCGTCTGTTCCACGAAACAGTGGTGCAGATAGGCAAGAAGATCATCATAGGCGGCTACGATCTGCACGGAGTCTACTGCAACTGGCTTCTGGAGAAGGTCAGAGGCAGTGGCGCTGATATGATCGTTGACACCGACCTCTGCACATACGGAGTGAGGATATACAGGGAGCTTCAGCTCGCAGACCTCGATCCGAGGGAATACATCGGCGTCGTTCCGTTCGACAGGAAGTACGAAGATATGTTCCGAAGGCACGGCATTGATACGGTAGTCCTTCAGGACGTGTTCGGCTGTGAAGGCTTCAGCTATTATGAATGGCTGGAGGCGACGCTCGGCTGCGATCTCCTGAAGACGATCAACAGGGAGACGTTCGACTACGATTATAAGTTCGCTACGAACAGCGGCGCGAGCCGCCAGATGGGGCTGATCGACACGTTGAAGTATCTGGAGGATCACCTGATGGTAACGTGCGATATGAACGCGCTTGACGTAGGCTGCGGCAAAGGAGGAGCCATCGAGCTTCTTTCGCAGTCGCTGTTCTTCAGAGTGGACGGCATCGAGCTGAGTAAAAACATCTGCGAGATCGCCGACAGGAATATGAAGCTGCTCGGCAACGACTCGAAGATCACGAACGTCTCGGCAACAGAGTTTGACAGGTACGATCAGTACAGCCTCCTCTACCTCTACGATCCGTTCAGGGACGACGTATTCAGAACTGCTCTCAGAAAGTTCGAGGAGGCGGCGAAGAAACGCAGACGTCCGATGCTGATTGTGTATGCAAATCCGTACCATCACAAAGACATCGTGGACGGAGGCGTCTTCCAGCACATCGCCACCATTGACACGGACTTTTTCCACAGGAACGTGAAGGTCTATTCGTCAGAGGAGGTGTGCGGCTGATGAAGAAGGAAAAAACGCTCGGTATTTACGTTCCGTCGTACAGAAGACCGAACAGGATCATCACGGAGCACCTGCTCAATTCCTGCACCTATGTAGTGCGGAAGAGCGAGTC